>Ga0209212_1000048_pt1 | contig 251121 bp, 254 predicted proteins | sample RifGroC2_FD_183996 | JGI IMG/M metagenome (GOLD analysis project Ga0209212, IMG submission 183996) | Groundwater microbial communities from Rifle, Colorado, USA - Groundwater C2 (SPAdes) (version 2) | ecosystem: Environmental > Aquatic > Deep subsurface > Groundwater | place: Rifle, Colorado...
TCGCGGCCCTCGCCTCCCAGGGGCTTTCGCCGAACGACGCCGCCTGCGCGGGCGTATTCCTGCACGGGATGTCGGCTGACCTGCTGGTGCGCGACCACCCCATGACTCCGGTGACGGCGACCGACGTGATCGGCAACATCCGGGGGGCGTTGCACCAAACGCTCGGCGAATCCCCGCCGGAAGAAGGATGACATGCGGAGGGCGCAGCGGGGGGTTCCACGAAGCGCCCCGTACAGCACGCTGAAGGGGTACCCCACCGGAACGAATTGCAAGGTGGGGCAGCGTATGGAGCCCAGAGGGGGACATTCTTGATCTGTTGGGGGATGCAGGGGAAGAGTGTCCCCCGCCAGGAGCGGAATCGCAGTGAGCGGACGCAGGTCGCGAACGTAGCGGAGTGGAACCCGCCCGCGAGCCCGGGAGCATGGCGGGCATATCCTGATGTGTGAAAAGGTGCATCTGCGGTTCATATCGAACTCGCCCGCTGACACCCTTGCGATCGCCCGCGCGCTGGGGGAGGCGCTTCTCCCCGGGGACGTGGTCGCGCTCACGGGGGATCTCGGCGCCGGGAAGACCCTCTTCTGCAAGGGGATCGGGAAAGCGTTCGGGATCCCGCCCGACCGGATCGTGAGCCCGACGTTCACGATCGTGACGGAACACGCGGGGCCGATCCCGCTCACCCACATCGACGTCTACCGGATCGAGGCCGTCCGGGAAGCGGAGGACATCGGGATACCGGAGCTTCTCTCGGGGGACGGCATCTGCCTGGTGGAGTGGGGCGAAAGGATCGCGGAATTGTTGCCAACGGATTGTATACAGGTTAAATTTACAATTTTGGGCGACGACCGCAGGGAGATCGCGGTCATCGCTCCGGACCACCCGAGGTTCCACGATTTCCGGGTCCGGTCCCAACGCTTCCAGCCAGGAGGGTGACGCGCGCGATGGCACTCATTGTCCAGAAGTACGGCGGTACCTCGGTCGGCACCGTCGAAAAGATCCGGAACGTGGCGAAAAGGGTGATGCGGACGAAGGAGCAGGGGAACGACGTGGTCGTGGTCGTCTCCGCGATGTCCGGCGAGACGAACCGGCTTCTCGGACTGGCGCACCAGCTCGCGGAGCTGCCCAACGAACGGGAACTCGACGTCGTCGCCGCCACCGGGGAACAGGTGACGATCGGGCTGCTGGCGATCGCCCTCTCGGAAATGGGGTGCAAGGCGAAGTCGTTCTGCGGCTTCCAGATCCCCGTGCTGACCGATGCCGCGTACGTGAAGGCGCGCATCCGCCAGATCCGCGGCGAGACGATCACGCAATCCCTGAAGGACGGATACGTCGCGGTGGTCGCCGGCTTCCAGGGGATCGACGACAGCGGATCGATCACCACGCTCGGCCGCGGCGGCTCCGACACCAGCGCCGTGGCCGTGGCCGCGGCACTGAAAGCGGACGTTTGCGAGATCTACACGGACGTGGACGGCGTCTACACCACGGACCCGAACATCTGCGCGGACGCCCGAAAGCTCGACAAGATCTCGTTCGAGGAGATGCTCGAGCTCGCCTCCCTGGGCGCCAAGGTGCTGCAGATCCGTTCGGTGGAGTTCGGGATGAAATACGGGGTGCGGATCCACGTCCGCTCCTCGTTCAACGATCACCCGGGAACGATCGTGACGACGGAGGAGGAAATCATGGAAACGGCGGTGGTGTCCGGCGTGGCGTACAGCAAGAACGAGGCGAAGATCACGGTGGTCAAGGTCCCCGACCGGCCGGGGATCGCGGCGAAGATCTTCAAGCCGCTGTCGGAGGCGAACATCGTGGTCGACGTCATCGTCCAGAACGTGTCCGTCACCGGATTCACGGACCTTACCTACACGGTCGGCCGCACCGACTACAAGAAGGCGATGCAGATCACCGAGAAGTCCGCCAGGGAGGCGGGGGCCGAGCGGGTGGTCGGGGACGAAAAGATCGCCAAGGTGTCGATCGTCGGCATGGCGATGCGCTCCCACTCCGGCGTCGCCCTGAAGGTCTTCGAGACGCTGGCGGCGGAGGGTATCAACATCCTCGGCATCTCCACCTCGGAGATCAAGATCTCCGTTCTCATCGAAGAGAAGTACACCGAGTTGGCCGTGCGCGTGCTCCACGCGGCGTTCGGGCTGGGGAACCCCGCCTGACGCCGGCGCATCGAACGAGGAAGACTCGATCGGAAGGGCGGGACGCCGAATGAAGAACGTATACCTGTACGACACGACGCTGCGGGACGGGACCCAGTCCGAGGATATCTCCCTGTCCGTTCTCGACAAGGTCGCCGTGGCCGAGAAGCTCGACGAGTTCGGGATCCACTACATCGAGGGCGGCTATCCCGGGAGCAACCCCAAGGACAAGGAATTCTTCGAGCGTGCGCGCAGGATGCGCTGGAAGAACTCGTTGATCTGCGCCTTCGGGATGACACGGCGGGTTGGGAAGAAGGTCGAAGAGGACGCCAACATGAAGGCGCTCGTCGCCGCCGGGACGCCGGTCATCACGGTGGTGGGGAAGTCGTGGGACTTCCACGTCATCGAGGCGCTGCGGACCACCCTCGAGGAGAACCTGAACGCCGTGAAGGAGACGGTGGCGTACCTGAAGCGGAACGCCGACAAGGTCTTCTTCGACGCGGAGCATTTCTTCGACGGGTACAAGCACAACCCCAGGTATGCGATGAAGGTGCTGGCGGCGGCGGCGGACGCGGGCGCCGACGTCCTGGTCCTGTGCGACACGAACGGCGGGTCGCTTCCTTCCGACATCTTCCGGATCGTGAAGGAGGTGCGCAAGGCGACTTCCGTGGCGATCGGGATCCACACGCACAACGACGGGGAGATGGCGGTGGCGAACTCCCTGGCCGCCGTGGAGAGCGGCGCCACCCAGGTGCAGGGGACGATCAACGGGTACGGGGAACGGTGCGGGAACGCGAACTTGTGCTCCGTCCTTCCGGCGCTGCAGCTCAAGATGGGGCGGGAAGTCCTGCCGAAGGGGCAGTTGCGGAAGCTGTCCGACTTGTCCCGTTATGTCGCCGAAGTGGCCAACGTCCGGCAATGGCTCCATCAGCCGTACGTGGGGAACGCGGCCTTCGCGCACAAGGGGGGGATGCACGTCTCCGCCATCCGGCGCCATCCGAAGACGTATGAACACGTGGAACCCGAAACGGTCGGGAACCACCGCCGGGTCCTGATTTCCGACCTTTCAGGGCGCAGCAACATCCTCTCCAAGATCCAGGAGACGGGACTCAGGTTCAAGGCGAACGACCCGAACACCGAAAAGATCCTCGACGAGATCAAGGAGCTCGAGAACAAGGGGTTCCAGTTCGAGGGTGCCGACGCGTCGTTCGAGCTGCTGGCCCGCCGGGCGATGGGGGAGCACGAGCCGTTTTTCGAACTGAAGGGGTTCCGGGTGATAGACGAAAAACGGTCCGAGGGGGAGGTGCCGATCGCCGAGGCGACGATCCAGATCGCCGTCGAAGGGCGGGACGAGCACACCGCGGCGCTGGGGAACGGCCCGGTGAACGCCATGGACAACGCCTTGCGGAAGGCGCTCGAGAAATTCTACCCCGAAGTGGCCGAGGTGAAGCTCCTCGACTACAAGGTCCGCGTCATACGGCAGGGAGGGACCGGTTCGTCGGTACGCGTCTTGATACAGTCGGGAGACCGGGACTCGACCTGGGGCACCGTGGGCGTCTCGAACAACATCATCGAGGCGTCATGGCAGGCCCTGGTGGACAGCGTCCGGTACAAACTCTGGAGGACGCGGCGTGCCGATACCGGAGGGGCGGAGGAATAACGGCAGGAACCGACGCGCCGTTCTCCTTCTTTCCATGATCCTCCTGGTCTGGAATGCCGGCGCCATGGTCCGCCATGCTGCGCCCACCAATCCTCCGCCTCCTGAAGCGACGGTCGAAGATGCTCGCATCCTCCAGGCGGCATGCGACGATGCATCCGACGGCCGGTCCGCCGAAAGCCCTCGCGCCGGTCCCCTCACGATCCGACAGAAATACCTCCTTGGAAAACGCGTAGATATAAACCATGCGCCCCTTTCGGAGATTGCCGAATTGCCCGGAATCTCGGACACGGTCGCCGCGGCCGTGGTGGAGGAACGGAAACGCCTCGGGGGTTTCCGCTCCCCGGAAGATCTTCTCGGGACGAAGGGCATCAAGAGGAAACGCCTGCAGAAAATCCTTCCCTTTCTCATGATAAAGGCTAATAATTGACATATTCGGTCTGATAATATCCGCGGCAGGGAGGGGAAGATGCTCCGATCGATCCGGAACGACATCAAGGTCATCTTCGAGAGGGATCCGGCCGCACGCAGCGTGCTGGAGATCTTCCTCTGCTATCCCGGTTTCCACGCCGTACGGTTCCACCACCTCGCCCACTGGCTCTGGAAGCGCGACGTCCGGGTTCTCGCCCGGTTCGTCTCCCACATCTCGCGATCCCTCACGGGAATCGAGATCCATCCGGGAGCGACGATCGGCGAAGGGTTTTTCATCGATCATGGGATGGGGGTGGTGATCGGGGAGACGGCGGAGATCGGGAAGGACGTCACCCTGTACCACGGCGTGACGCTGGGGGGGACGAGCTGGAACAAGGGAAAGCGGCACCCGACGCTCGAGGACAACGTGATCGTGGGGGCGGGCGCGGCCATCCTCGGACCGATCCGCGTCGGGCACGATTCCAAGATCGGCTCCGGATCCGTGGTGAACAAGGAGGTCCCGCCGAACTCGACGGTCGTCGGCATCCCCGGGCGCGTCGTCTACCGCGAAGGGAACGTCTACAACGATCCGACCGGCGTGGCCGGAACGCCCGATCCGGAAGGGAAGGCGATCACATGCCTGACCGAACAGATCTTCGCCCTCGAGCAGAAATTGGAGGAGTTGACGAAACGGCTCGATGAGGCCCCCCGGGGCGCAGAGGTGAGGACCGGGACGTGAAGATCACCACCCGGGGACGGTATGCCGTGATGGCGATGGTCGCGCTGGCCGCGTCGTCCCGGGGGAACCCCGTGCCGATCCAGGCGATCGCGAAACGGGAGTCGATCCCCGAGCCGTACCTGCAGCAACTCTTCCTCCGTCTGCGCAAGCGGAATATCGTAAAAAGCGTCCGCGGTCCGGGCGGCGGTTTCATCCTCGCCCGGGACCCTTCGGGAATCACCGTCGGGGAGATCATCCGGACGGCGGAAGGGAAACCCGCGCGGGTCGGGTGCCGGCAGTCGGGTCGGTCGTGCGGCATGATCGATCGATGCCGGACGCAGGGGATGTGGGACGCCCTCGAGGCGCGGATCGAGGAGTTCCTCGACTCCATGTCCGTGGAGGACCTGTTCGAGGAGCGTCGGCAGACCCGCGGGGAGGTCCGGATTTGAGGAAGGTCTACCTCGACCACAACGCCACGACCCCGGTCCACCCGGAAGTGGCGGCGGCCATACAGCCGTTTCTGGGCGATCTGTTCGGGAATCCCTCCAGCATCCATTGGGCCGGGCGCGACGTTCGCAAGGCGGTGGAAGACGCGAGGGCGGAGGTCGCCGGCTTCTACGGTTGCCGCCCGCTCGAGGTCGTCTTCACGAGTTCGGGGACCGAGGGAGACAACCTTGCGGTGAAAGGGGTGGCGTACCGCTCCGGGAACGCCGGGAAGCATATCGTCACGTCGCAGGTGGAACACCCCGCCATCATGAACACGTGCCGGTTTCTCGAGACGCAGGGATTCCGCGTCACGTACGTCCCGGTGAACCGCCAGGGGATCGTGGAGCCCGACGCCGTGCGGGGCGCCATCACGAAGGATACGATCCTCGTCTCCATCATGGCATCGAACAACGAGACCGGCTGCATCATGCCCATCGAGGAAATCGGTGCGATCGCGAAGGAAGCCGGAGCGCTCATGCACACCGACGCGGTACAGTCGACCGGCAAGGTCCCGCTTCCATGGGAAACGCTGCCCGTGGACCTGCTCACCTTTTCCGGGCACAAGGTGAACGGGATCAAGGGAGCGGGAGGGCTGCTCGTCCGAAAGGGGATCGAACTGGCGGCGCTCCTCCACGGGGGGCACCAGGAGCGGGGACGTCGCGGCGGCACGGAGAACGTGGTCGGGATCGTCGCGATGGGGAAGGCGTTCTCCCTCCTTGCGAGGAACATGGAGCCGGAGGTCGCCGAGGTCCGGCGGCTTCGGGACGCGTTCGAGCGGGCGCTGTACGCGCGGATCCCGGAGATCGTGCTGAACGGGCATCCCACCCGGCGGCTTCCGAACACCGTGAACCTTTCGTTCCGGTTCGTGGAGGGGGAGGCGCTGCTGCTGAACCTCGACATGCTGGGGATCGCCTGCTCCTCGGGCTCCGCCTGCACCTCGGGATCGCTCGAGGCGTCGCCGATCCTCCTCGCGATGGGAGCCGACCCGACGGACTCCCAGGGCGCGCTCCGGTTCTCCCTCGGGCGCGGAAACACGGAAGGGGACGTGGAATACGCGGTGGACGCGATCGAAACGGTGGTCGACAAACTGCGGGCGATGTCGCCGCTGTATCACCCGCTAGCGGCCAAAGCCCGATGACGAAGCGGCGGATTCTCGCGGCGATGAGCGGGGGAGTCGACTCCTCCGTGGCGGCGCTGCTCCTCCAGCGGGAAGGTTGGGAGGTCGTCGGCGTTTCGATGGACCTCTACGACTATTCCGCCGTGACGCGGGACCGCGAAGGGACGTGCTGTTCGCTGGACGACCTGTACGACGCCCGGCGCGTGTGCGACACCCTGGGGATCCCGTACTACGTCCTCAACCTGCGGGACGAGTTCCGCAGGGAGGTGATCGACCCGTTCGTCCGGGAATACGCGGCGGGACGCACGCCGAATCCGTGCATCCTGTGCAACGAGCACCTGAAATTCCGGGCGCTTCTGCGCAAGGCGGACGAACTCGGGGCGGAAGGGGTCGCGACGGGGCACTACGCGGTCATCCGCCGGGAACCGGACGGTCGGTGCAGGCTCTTCACCTCCCCGGACGCAGGGAAGGACCAGTCGTACTTCCTCTATTCGCTCGACTCCGAACGGCTCCGCCGGATCCGTTTCCCCGTGGGGGGGATGGTGAAGGAGCAGGTGCGACGGATCGCGCTCGAGGCGGGGCTGCCGGTGTACGAGAAGCGGGAGAGCCAGGACCTCTGTTTCGTCACCGACGATTCCTACGCGCGGTTCCTCGAGAGCCGCGGGATCCGGGAAGACCGGGGACGCTTCGTGGACCGGGATGGGAATTTCCTCGGCAATCACAAGGGAGTCCTGCACTACACGGTCGGACAGCGGAAGGGCCTCGGGGTCGCTTCGAGGGAGGCGCTCTACGTCGTGGCGATCGACGCGGAGAAGAACGAGGTCGTCCTCGGCAGCGACGGGGAGACTTTTTCCGACGAGGCCACGGTCATCTCTCCGAGCTTCGTGGCCGGATCCCCGCCCGGGACGGAGTTTCGCGCGAGCGCCCGGATCCGGTACCATCACGCGGGCGTTCCGTGCACGGTACGGGCATCGGCGGATCGGCTCCGGGTGCGCTTCGATGCCGCGCAGCGAAGCGTGACACCCGGGCAGGCACTCGTCCTCTACGACGGCGACGAGGTGCTGGGCGGGGGCTGGATCGAATGCGCGGGCGCCTCTCGGTCGTAACGGTCGGCTGCAAGGCGAACTTCGCCGATTCGGCGGCGATCGTCACCCACGCCGCCCGCGCCGGATTCGAGGTGGTCCGGGGCGGGAATCCCGCCGACGTCCTGATCGTCAACAGTTGCACCGTCACCCACCGCGCGGACCGGGATTCCCGGGCGATCGTCCGGCGGCTGCGCCGGGAGCATCCGGGCGCGATCCTCGTGATGACCGGCTGCTTCGCGGAGACCACGCCGGAAGCCCGCGCTTCCCTGCCCGAGGTGGACCACTGGGTGGGGATCCGGGGGCCGTCCGCCCTGCCGGAACTGCTGCGCTCCCTGGCCGGGGAGGCAAAGGGGGGGGACGAGGATCTTTCCGACTACGCGGCGGATCTCCTGCTGGGACACAGCCGAACCTTTCTCAAGATCCAGGACGGGTGCGACGCGGTATGCGCCTATTGCGTCGTCCCGAGGGCAAGGGGGCCCGGCCGGTCGCTGCCGCGGCGCGAGGTCCTGGAACGGGCGGTCCGGGCGGAAAAGGACGGCGCCCGGGAGATCGTCCTGACCGGGATCCACGCGGGGCGGTACGGGGCCGACCGTGGGGAGCGGGAAGGGCTGGCGCGACTCGTCGAGGCGCTTCTCCAGGCGACGTCCGCGTGCCGGTTCCGCCTGGGCTCCGTCGAACCCATGGAGATCACGTCGGCGCTCGTTTCCCTGCTCTCGACGAACGCTCGTCTCTGCCCGCACCTGCACGTGCCGCTGCAGAGCGGGTCCGACCGGATGCTGCAACGGATGCGGCGGCCGTATACGGCGAAGGGGTATCGTGAGAGACTGGCTCTGCTCGCCGCCGAGGTGCCGGGGATCCGACTGGGGGCCGACGTGATCGCCGGGTTCCCGGGGGAGACCCGGGACGATTTCTCGGAGACGATGCGGCTGATCCTCGACACCCCGTTGAGCTACCTCCATGCCTTTCCGTACTCCCCCCGGGCGGGGACGGAGAGCGCGGGATGGGCGGACGACGTGACCCCGGGAGAGAAGAAGCGGAGGGTCGCGCGTCTGCGGACGGCGGATGCCGCGATGCGGAAGGAGTATCTCGGAATGCAGGTGGGGAAAACGCTGATCGTCGCGGTGGCGGCAAGGGACCCCGGGGCCGGTCAGGCGCGGGGGACCACGGAGAATTACGCCGAGGCGGTCATCCGCTCGGGGGCCGTCCCGCGGGAGGGCCTGATCCCCGTCCGGATCGATGCCGTGCGCGGCGATCACCTGGAAGGGACCGCGGTTTGAGCCGGGGATCGTTCGAGGAACGGATCGGATACCGCTTTTCCGATCCGGACCTGCTGGAGGAGGCGCTGCGCCACGGCTCCGCCCCGATGCAGGAGGAAGGCGAGCGGTCGTACGAGCGGCTCGAGTTCCTCGGGGACGCCGTCCTCAACCTCTGTGTCGCGCAGGAGATGTACCGGATGCTCCCGCTGGCGGGGGAGGGCGTGCTTACCAAGGCGCGGGCATCGATCATCAACAACAGGAACCTGGCGCGGGTGGGGGAACGGATCGGGGTTCCCGCGTCCTTGCGCATCGACCCTTCCGTCCGCAGGAAGGGGGTCGGGATCACGCGGAAGATGGCGGCGGACGCCGTGGAGGCGGTCATCGGGGCGATCTTCCTCGACGGCGGGCATGATGCCGCCCTCCGCTTCGTGCAGGGCCATTTCCGGCTGCCGGACCTGATGGGGGCGCTGGTGGCGGGGTTCGATGCGAAGTCGCGGCTGCAGGAGTGGTGCCAGGGAGAGCACCTGCCGCTTCCGGAGTACCGGCTTCTCTCCGCCGATGGGCCGCCGCATGACCGGGTGTTCCGGGTGGAGGTCCGGGTGGAAGGGCTGCGCCCCGCCGGGGGCGCCGGGAAGTCGCGAAAGGAAGCGGAAATGGCCGCGGCGGCGAAAACGATTTCTCTTCTCCCCGCCGGAGGGGGGCGTACCCCGTGAACCGGAAGTCCGGGTTCGTCGCCCTGCTGGGGCGCCCCAACGTCGGGAAATCGACCCTGCTCAACCGGATCGTCCGCTCCAAGATCGCCATCGTCACGCCGAAACCGCAGACGACGCGGGACCGGATCGCCGGCATCCACACCGAGGCGCGGGGGCAGATCGTTTTCCTCGACAGTCCCGGGATCCACAAGCCGACGAGGGCGCTCAATTCCCACATGGTCCGCACCGCGTGCCGGATCGGGGAGGAAGCCGACATCGTCGCCCACGTGGTGGACGACCGTCCGGTGGGGAAAGGAGCGGAGGACGCGCTGGCACGGGGGATCCTCGAAAAGATCCCGGTCCCGCGCTTCCTCGTGGTGAACAAGGTCGACCGGATGGGTCGGGCGGCGGCCGAGGCCGTGCGGAAAGAACTCACCAGGGACGGGTTCTACGTCGCGTCGTTCCTCGTCTCCGCGACGAAGGGGGACGGCGTCGAGGCGTTCCTGACGGCCCTCTTCGCCCGCCTTCCGGAGGGCCCGGCGTACTACCCCGAAGAGGATCTGACCGATCTCCCGATGCGCTTCATCGCGAAGGAGGTGATCCGGGAGAAGCTGTTCGAGCGGCTCGACGAGGAGATCCCCTACAGCATCGCGGTGCGGATCGACGAATACGCGGAAGAACCGGAGAAGAACCTGGTCCGCATCCGGGCGGAGATCCTCGTGGAACGGGAGTCCCAGAAGGGGATCGTGATCGGGAAGGGGGGGGCGCTCCTGAAAAAAGTCGGGACCGCCGCGCGAATCGAACTGGAGAAGGAGACCGGATTTCGGGTATACCTGGAGCTGTTCGTCGTCGTGGAACGGGACTGGTCGCGGAGCGAATCCATGTTGAGGCACCTGGGATATGAGCCGGGGTGAGTTCACGGTGGCGCTGGTGGGGCGCCCGAATGTGGGGAAGTCCACCCTCTTCAACCGGGTCGCGCGAAAGCGGCGCGCCATCACGTTCGACCAGCCGGGGATCACGCGGGACCTCGTCGCGGAGCCGGTGGAGTACGACGGGCGCCGGTTCCTTCTCGTCGACACGGGCGGATACATGACCGGCGGGGATGACGACCTGCTTCCCAAGATCCGCGGGCAGGTCCTTCGGGCCATTTACGAGTCCGACCTGGTCGTCTTCCTGGTGGACGCGCGCGACGGACTGCTGCCGCTCGACAAGGAGATCGCCGGGATGCTCCGCGAGAGGGAGAAGCCGTTCCTGCTGGCCGCGAACAAGGTGGACGTGAAGGAAGGCAGGGAAGGCGTCTCGCAGTTCCACGCCCTCTCGGTGGAAAGGATCTTTTCCGTATCGTCCGAACACGGCACGGGCGTTTCCGACCTGCTCGAGGAGATCGTCGCCCGGATCCCCGCACGGAACGGGAACGTGGAGGAAGCGGACGCAAGAGCGGCCGATCTCCCGCGGATCGCCGTGGTGGGACGCCCGAACGTCGGAAAATCCACGATGGTGAACACGCTGGCGGGATTCGAGCGGGTCATCGCATCGGAGATCCCGGGAACCACGCGCGACTCCATCGATGTGCTGGTGGAGCGGGACGGGAGGAAGTACCTCCTGATCGACACGGCGGGGATCCGGGCGAAGCGGAAGACCGGGGACGCGGTCGAAATATTCTCGGTGATGAAGAGCCTCGAATCGATCAAGCGGTGCGACCTGGCGATCCTGCTGATCGACGGTCCCGGGGGGCTCACCCACCAGGACCGGCAGGTCCTTCGCTACATCCTGAACGAGGAGCGTGCGGTGGTGGTCGCCGCGAACAAGGCCGACGGGTGGAACACGGAAGAGGAGCGCCGGAAAGCGATGCGCGCCATCCAGGAAGGGCTCGAATACGCCTCCTTCGCGCCGGTCGTCCCCACGGTGGCCACCTCGGGGAAAGGGTTTCCGCTCCTCTTCCGGAAGATCGAGGAGGCAAGCGCGAACTTCCGCCTGCGCGTCCCCACGGGCCCGTTGAACCGGATGGCGCAATCGTTTCTCTACGCCGTCCCGATCCCGTCGCAGCAGGGGAGGAACCGGGCGTTCTACATCACCCAGGTCGGGGTCGCACCCCCCTCCTTCGCCGTCTTCGTGAAAGACCGCCGGGGGATCCCGGAGTCGTTCACCCGCTACCTGCAGAACAAGATCCGCGACCGGTTCGGGTTCGAGGGGGCGCCCGTCCGCATCGTCTACCGGGAGCGATGATCCGCGGGACGTCGAGGGCGATCCGGGCGGTCACGGAAGGGGCGGCGATCTTCTTCCGGAACCACGGCCCGGTCTACAGCGCGGCCATCGCCTTCAACATCCTCCTTTCGGCGATTCCGGTCCTGTTCCTCGCCTTCGCGGCCACCGGATGGATCATCGGAAAGAGCGAACTCCCCTTCGAACAGCTCACCGAGCTCCTGCGAAACACCTTCCCGTACGGCGCACGGGTGCTCGTGCCCAACCTTCGACGCATGTTGGCGGCGGGCAGCGCCTTCGGGATCCTCGGAACCGCGCTGCTCCTTCTCTCTTCCTTCTCCGCGACGGACGCGGTCCACACGTCGCTCTCGGTGATGCTGATGCGGAAGCGCCAGAAGCGGATCCGGCGCTCCCTCGGTTTTCACATGGTCTTCGTGATCGCCCTGATCGTGCTGACCGCGGCGGCGATCGTCGTGCCCCCGTTGTGGGAGGGTCTCTTCTACCTCACGAAGGGGATGTCCGCGCAGGTGAACCAGGCGTTCCGGAGCATCCTGCATCTGGTCGCCGGAACGATCCTGTCGGGGATCATGCTGTTGGGGAGCGTACTGAGCTACCGGTACCTCGCCCCGGGGAAGATCCGGATGCGCAACGCGTTCGCCGGGACGTTGGTCTTCCTTGCGCTTCTGCAGGCCATCCGGTACGGGTTCGTGTTTTACGTAAGGAAATTCAGCAGGTTGAATGTTCTTTACGGTTCCTTGTTCAGCATAATTTGTTTTATAATTGTAGCTTACCTCATCGCGGCCGCGTATCTGTACGGTGCCAGCGTCATCGGGGTTCTGGAGCGCACGGGCGGGGAGGGGTCCATCCGGGAGAAGGAGGACGGCGAACCGGTTGCGTCGACTGGCGGCGATTGACATCGGGACGAACACGATCCGGATGCTGGTCGCGGACCGCGTCGGGAGACGGACCGTCCCCGTCCTGCGGCGGCGGCACATCGTCGGGCTGGGACGGCGCCTGCGGGAGACCGGCCGGATCGGGGACGCGGAATTCGCGGCGGCGGTCGAGGTCCTTCGCGGATATCGCCGGGAGATGGAGCGGGCGGGGGTCGCCGCGTACCGGGCGTGCGGAACCGCCTGCCTGCGGGAGGCCGACAATCGTGCCGCGTTCCTCGAGGCGTCCTCGGACGAGGGGATCGACGTGGAGGTGATCCGTCCCGGAGAGGAGGCGCGCCTCACCTGGGAGGGGATCCGGGAGGCGGTCGCCGGAAGGCGGGGAGACGTGGCGGTGGACATCGGGGGGGGGAGCACCGAGATCGCCGTCGGTCCCCGGGAGGAGGATTCGGTCTCTCTTCCGACGGGGGTGGTCGTCCTCTCCACCCTCCTTCCGCTATCGGATCCCCCGAAACCGTGGGAGCTTCGCGCCGTGTCGTACTTCGCCGACCGGCGGATCGAGGACGGAACGAGGCGGTTCGGCCGTCGGCGCTTCCGCAGGTTGATCGGCACGGCGGGGACGTTCACGACGCTGGCGGCGATGGAACGCGGGATGACCCGCTACGATGCGGACCGCATCAACGGGGCGACGATCCGGGGGGCGGCCGTCCGGCGATGGGCCGAACGGCTGGGACGGATGTCGGACGCGCAGCGGTTGCGCGTGCCGGGAATGGAGAAGGGCCGGGAACGATACGTCGTTCCCGGGGTGCTGCTGATCGTCGCGGCGATGAAGCGGTTCAACGTGAACGGCGTGACGGTGAGCGACGCAGGACTCCTCGAGGGGATCCTCGCGGGAGTCGAACGAACCGGGGGAGAGGACGCATGAGGAACGGAACAGGGTTATCGTCGGGAGGGCCGATGGCGGAGGGGTTGACGTTCGACGACGTGGTGCTGATCCCGGAGGAGTCCGCCGTGATACCGAAGGACGTCGACGTGGCGGTGAATCTCACGCCCGATATACGGCTGAACATCCCGCTGGTGTCCGCCGCGATGGACACGGTCACCGAAGCGGATACCGCCGTCGCCATCGCACGCGAAGGGGGGATCGGGGTCATCCACCGGAATAACACGGCGGACGAGCAGGCCGTCGAGGTGGACCGGGTGAAAAAGTCGGAGAGCGGCATGATCTCCGACCCGATCACGGTCGACCCCGACCAGCGCGTCATCGAGGCGCTCGACGTGATGAAGAAGTACCGGATCTCGGGACTGCCGGTCACGCGGGACGGCAAGCTCGTGGGGATCCTCACCAACCGGGACCTGCGGTTCGAGACGAATTTCGAGCAGCCGATCCGCAGCGTGATGACGAAGGACGACCTGATCACCGTGCCCGTGGGGACCACGCTGGATCAGGCCCGGGAGATCCTCCACCGGAACAGGATCGAAAAACTGCTCGTCGTGGACGGGCGGAACAACCTCAAGGGGCTCATCACGATCAAGGACATCCTGAAGATCACGAAGTATCCCAACGCCTGCAAGGACGGGCTCGGGCGGCTGCGCGTCGGCGCGGCGATCGGCGTCTCGGGCTGGGAGGAGCGCGTGGAGAAGCTCCTCAAGGTGGGCGTGGACATCGTCTGCGTGGACACGGCGCACGGGCACTCGCGGGACGTCCTGCGGGTCGTCAAGGCGATCCGTTCGAACTTCCGGGGCGTGCGGATGATCGCGGGGAACGTCGCAACGGGAGAAGGGGCCGAGGCGCTCATCAAGGCGGGCGTCGACGCCGTCAAGGTGGGCGTGGGTCCGGGGTCGATCTGCACGACCCGCGTGGTGGCGGGCGTCGGGGTACCGCAGGTGACGGCGATCATGCAGTGCGCGAAGGCGGCCAGGAAGAAGGGGGTCGCCATCGTCGCGGACGGCGGGATCAAATATTCGGGGGACATCACGAAAGCGATGGCGGCGGGCGCCACGTCCGTGATGATCGGCTCCCTCTTCGCGGGGACCGAGGAGAGTCCCGGCGAGATGATCCTGTACCAGGGCCGGTCCTACAAGGTGTACCGCGGGATGGGATCGCTGGAGGCGATGAAGAAGGGGAGCAAGGACCGGTATTTCCAGTCCCACATCGAGACGGAGAGCAAGCTCGTCCCGGAGGGGATCGAGGGGCGGGTCCCCAACCGGGGATCGTTGGCCGGCGTCATCTTCCAGCTCGTGGGGGGCTTGAAGGCCGGGATGGGGTACGTGGGGGCACGCAACATCGCGGAGCTGCAGAAACGGGCGAGTTTCCTGAAGATCACGGCGGCGGGACTGCGCGAGAGCCACGTACACGACGTGATCATCACCAAGGAAGCCCCCAACTACCGGGTGGAGTAGCGCGTTGGGTGGAAAGATCCTCATCCTCGACTTCGGGTCGCAGTACACCATGCTCATCGCCCGGCGGGTGCGGGAGCAACGCGTCTACAGCGAGATCCACCCCTATAACGTCGGCGTGGAGTTCGTTCGCGGATTCGCGCCGGCCGGGATCATCCTCTCCGGCGGGCCTTCCAGCGTCTACGACCCCGACGCTCCGCGGATCCCGAGGGAGATTCTCGAGCTGGGCGTCCCCGTGCTGGGGATCTGCTACGGGATGCAGTTGATGGCGGACCTGCTGGGCGGCAAGGTCGGCCGCTCCGCGGACCGGGAATACGGGACCGCGAACATCCGGGGGCAGTGGGGGAGCCCTCTCTTCCTCGGCATCGAGGAGTTCCGCCACGACATGGAGATCCCGGTCTGGATGAGCCACGGGGACCGGATCGAGGAATTGCCGAAGGGATTCGCCTCCATCGCCCGGTCGGGCAGCTCGCCGGTGGCCGGGATGGCGAATTACGAAGGGACGATGTTCGGGGTGCAGTTCCACCCCGAGGTGGCGCACACCCCGCGGGGGAAGGAGATCCTGTCGAACTTCCTGTTCCGGGTGTGCGGGCTTTCTCCCGATTGGACGATGCACTCCTTCGTCGAGAGCAGCGTGAAGAAGATCCGGGAGCGAACCGGGGCGGAGGGGGTCGTCCTCGGCCTCTCCGGCGGCGTCGACTCCTCTGTCGCCGCGGTGCTCCTGCACCGGGCGATCGGCGACCGGCTTACCTGCATCTTCGTCGACAACGGGCTGCTTCGCAAAGGGGAGGCGGAGGAGGTCATCGGGACGTTCCGCGACGCGATCGGGCTGCATCTCGAATTCGTGGACGCCTCCGCGACCTTCCTCGATGCCCTCGCCGACGTGGAGGACCCGGAGCGCAAGCGAAAGATCATCGGGGAGCTCTTCGTACGCGTGTTCGAGGAGGCGGCCCGGAGGATCCCGGGCGTCGGTTTCCTCGGACAGGGAACGCTCTACCCGGACGTGATCGAGAGCGTGTCGTTCAAGGGGCCGTCCGCCGTCATCAAGTCCCACCACAACGTGGGGGGGCTGCCGGAGAAGATGCACCTGAAGCTCGTCGAACCCCTGCGGGAACTGTTCAAGGACGAAGTGCGCGAACTGGGCCGGGAACTCGGAGTCCCGTCCCACGTGCTCGAGCGGCAGCCGTTCCCGGGGCCGGGTCTCGCGGTCCGCATCGTCGGGCCGGTCACGGCGGAACGCCTGCGCATCCTGCGGGAAGCCGACGCGATCGTCGACGAGGAGATCCGCGCGGCGGGGCTCTACGAGGAGATCTGGCAGTCGTTCGCCGTCCTGCTCCCCATCAAGACGGTCGGCGTGATGGGCGATTTCCGGACGTACGAAAACGTGGTCGCCGTCCGGGCGGTCCAGAGCCAGGACGGGATGACCGCGGACTGGGTCCGTCTCCCGTACGACGTGCTGCAGCGGATCTCCTCCCGGATCATCAACGAGGTGAAGGGGATCAACCGCGTGGTGTACGACATCTCCTCGAAGCCTCCGGGCACCATCGAGTGGGAATGAAAAATTTCGTCCACCTCCACCTCCATTCGCAATACAGCCTCCTCGACGGGACGATCCAGTTCAAGCCCCTGATCGCGCGGGTGAAGGAACTCGGGATGCCCTCCGTCGCCGTCACCGATCACGGCGGGATGATGGGCGCGATCGAGTTCTACGAGGAGGCGCTGAAGGGGGGCGTGAAGCCGATCATCGGCACGGAGATCTACGTCGCCCCGGGCAACCGCGCGGAACGGAAAGTCGCTCCCACCGGGGAGTACGCCTACCACCTGATCCTCCTGGCGGAAAACGAGACCGGGTACGGGAACCTCCTCCGGCTCTCCTCCCTCGCGCACACGGAAGGGTTCTACTACAAGCCGCGGGTCGACAAGGAACTGCTGCGGAGATACTCGGAGGGGCTGATCGCCACCTCGGCGTGCCTGCAGGGCGAGATCCCGTTCTCGTTGGGGACCGAGGGCGAGGCGAAGGCCCTCGAGGTGCTGGAAGAGTACAGATCGATCTTCCCGGACGGGCGATTCTACCTCGAGATCCAGGACAACGGCTTGCCCGAGCAGGGGAAGATGAACCCGCTCCTCATCGCCCTTGCGCGCCGGACCGGGACCCCGCTGGTCGCGACGAACGACTGCCACTACCTGAATCCCGGGGACGACAAGCTCCAGGAGATCCTGCTCTGCCTGCAGACGGGGAAGACGATCTCGGATCCCACCCGGATGCGGTTCGGTTCGGACCAGTTCTACGTCAAGACGGCCGAAGAATTCGAGCGGGCGTTCGGGCACACCGCCCCCGACGCCCTTGCGAACACGCTGGCGATCGCGGAACGGTGCAACGTGAAGATCGAGCTCGGCGTGAACCATCTTCCCGAGATCGCCTTGCCGCCCGGCGTCACCGCGGAGGGGAAGCTCCGGGAGACGGCGACCGGGGGGCTCGAGGTTCGGCTCGAGGAGCGGCGGAAACGGGACGGGGAGCTGCCGTCCGCCCTCGCGGAGGAGTACCGGCGCCGCCTCGCGTACGAGCTCTCCGTCATCGGGAAAACCGGATTCTCGAGCTACTTCCTGATCGTCGCCGACTTCATCGGCTGGGCGAGGAACGAGAAGATCCCGGTGGGACCGGGACGCGGCAGCGCGGCGGGGAGCCTGGTGGCGTTCGCCCTCCGGATCACCGAGGTGGATCCGATCCGGTACAAGCTCCTCTTCGAACGCTTCCTGAACCCCGAACGGGTGAGCCTCCCCGACATCGACTGCGACTTCTGCAAGAACCGCCGCGAGGAGGTGATCGCCTACGTCCAGCGGAAGTACGGGGAGGAGAACGTCGCCCAGATCATAACCTTCGGGACGTGGAAGCCCCGGGGCGCCGTCCGCGATGTCGGAAGGGTCCTCGAGATGCCGTACGCCGAGGTCGACCGGATCGCAAAGATGATCCCCACCGACATCAAGATGACGGTGGAAGACGCCCTGAAGGCGGAGCCGCGCCTGAAGGAGATGATCGACGAGAACCCGAAGATCGCGGACCTCTTCCGCTTCTCCGGCGAGATCGAGGGGCGCAGCCGCCATGCGGGAACCCACGCATCCGCCGTGGTGATCGCCAACCGGCCGATCACCGACGTTTGCCCCCTGTACCGGCAGACCACCGGGGAGATCACAACGCAGTACGGGATGGACCCGATCGCCCGCGTCGGGCTCGTCAAGTTCGACTTTCTGGGCTTGCGGACGCTGACCGCCCTCGACGACACACGGAAGCTTCTCAAGGAACTGGGGGGGATCGATCTCGATCTCGACGCCCTGGAGCTTACCGACGCCGAAACATACGAGGCGCTGGGGCGCGGCGATACGGTCGGGGTGTTCCAGAGCGAAAGCCCGGGATTCACCCAGCTCGTCAAGAACCTCAAGCCGGACCAGTTCAACCACCTGGTCGACATGGTCGCCCTTCATCGTCCCGGTCCCCTTCAGAGCGGCATGGCGGCCGATTTCGTGGAGCGCCGCCACGGGAGGCGGAAGGTCGAATTCCCGCTTCCGCAGTTGAAGGAGATCCTCGGGGACACGTACGGCGTCATCGTCTACCAGGAGCAGGTGATGGAGATCGCCAAGGCGCTGGCCGGGTTCACGCTGGGCGAGGCCGATGTTCTCCGGAAGGCGATGGGAAAGAAAGACGACGCCCTGATGGAGCGGCAAAAGGCCCACTTCCTCGACGGGGCGGTGTCGAACGGGATCCCGGCGGCGAAGGCGGCCGCGATCTTCGACCTCATCCGGCAGTTCGGCGGGTACGGTTTCAACAAGTCCCACAGCGCGGCGTACGCCCTGCTGGCGTACCAGACCGCGTACCTGAAGACGCATTACCCCGTGGAGTATTTCAGCGCCCTGATGACCTCCGAGTCCGGTGACACCGACAAGATCATCCGGTACATCGCGTATTGCAGGGAGAAGGGGATCCCGATCCTCCCCCCCGACGTGAACGAATCCCGGTTCGCCTTCTTCCCCTCCGGGGGATCGATCCGCTTCGGCCTCTCGGCGATCAAGGGGTTGGGGGCATCGGCGATCGACTCCATCCTCGACGCGCGCAAGGAAGGTCCGTTCCGGTCCGTGCGCGATCTCCTGTCCCGGGTCGACCTGCGGAAGGTGAACAAGCGCGCGGTGGAGAGCCTGATCAAGTCCGGGGGCCTCGATTCCCTCGATCCGGATCGCGGCAAGGTGTTCGGAGAGCTCCCCTTCCTCCTCGAGGAGGCGCAGGCGGAGGTCCGACGGAGGGAGTCCGGCCAGTTCGCCCTGTTCTTCACCTCGCCGGAAGGGAAACCACGGAAAAGGGAACGGAAAGAGGAGACCGCGGCGGTCTGCTGGAGCCGCCGGGACCGGCTCACCTACGAGAAGGAGTCCCTCGGTTTCTATATCACCGGTCATCCGATGGACGCGTTCGCCGGAGAGATCGCGTTGTACGCGAACGTCACCACCGGCAAGCTCGCCTCGATGAAAACCGACGCCGAAGTCCGGATCGGCGGGCTGGTCACGGGGCTGAAGGAGAAGATGACCCGGCGGGGCGAGAAGATGGCGACCTTTACGCTGGAGGACCTCGACGGGACGGTCGAGGTCGTCGTTTTCCCGAACCAGCTCCCCGAAAGCCGCGAAACGCTGGGAAGCCCCGAGCCCGTCTTCCTCACCGGGAGGCTCAAGCTCGAGGAGCAGGGGGTCAAGATCCACGTCGAGGAGGTTTTCCGGATGGAGAACGTCCGGGAGAGGCTCGCGAAATCGGTCCATTTCCATCTCCTGCTGGACCGGCTGGGTCCGGGGGACATCGGCGAACTGCAGAAGACCATCCGCCGCAACCCGGGAGAGAAGAAAGGATTTCTCCACGTGATCCGCCAGGGGGAGTACGACGCGGTCATCGCTCTGCCCGACGGCTGCGGAGTCGCGCCGTCCCTTGAACTTGCGCGCGATCTTCGCAACCGGTTCGGTTACGACGTCCTCCGCCTCCACGGATGAACAGGGAATCCGGGAAGGAGCGCGCTCTCCTCGTCTACGCGCACCGGAAGCGATCCCGCGGGCCGGCGGCCGTCCTGCACGTCGCGGAGGTGATGGACGAGCTGAACGATCTCGTCCGCGCGGCGGGCGCGGATATCCTGGCCTCCCGCGTGCAAAGCGTGGATTCGGAGAACCCGGCCACGGTCGTCGGGAAAGGGACCCTCGTCCGCCTGAAGGAGGAGATCGGGAGGCTGGGGGCGAACCTGGTGGTCTTCCAGAACCTCCTGAAGCCGAAGCAGCAGGCGCTTCTCGAAGAGGAGCTGGAGGTGAAGACCCTCGATCGCCGCGAGGTCATCCTGGACATCTTCGCCCGGCGCGCGCGTACCCGGGAAGGGAAACTCCAGGTGGAACTCGCGCAACTCTCGTTTCGCCTCGGACGGCTTGCGGGGGGACGGAAGGAACTGTCGCGGCTCGGAGGCGGCATCGGGACCCGGGGACCCGGGGAGAAGAAGCTCGAGGAGGATCGGCGCCGCATCCGTGCGCAGATCCGGCGGCTCGAGCGGGAGCTGGACACGGTGCGCCGGACGCGTTCGCTGCATTATCAACGGCGCAGGGAAATCGGGTTTCCCGTGGTGGCGCTGGTCGGGTACACCAATGCGGGAAAATCGACCCTCTTCAACCGGCTGACGGGGGCCGATGTTTTCGTGGCGGACCAGCTCTTCGCCACGCTCGATCCCACGGCGCGGAAATTCCGGCTTCCCGGCGGCGGGGATGCGATCCTCGTGGACACCGTGGGTTTCATCCACGACCTTCCCGCGGAGCTGCGGCGGGCGTTCCTCGCGACCCTCGAAGGGATCGGGGAGGCGGACCTTCTCCTGCACGTAGCCGACGGGAGCTCCGACGCGATGGAGAGCAATCTCGCCTCGGTGGATGCGATCCTCGCGGAGCTGTCGTTCCGGGAGAAGCCGATCCTCCTCGTGATGAACAAACGCGATCTCTGCCTCCCCGGTACGCCCGCGCCGGAAGGCGCCCTTCGGATCTCCGCGAAGTCGGGGGAAGGGATGCCGGAGCTCCTGTCGCTGATCGAAAGGGAACTATGGTTCCATCGTCCCCCAGAGACCGCTTCGACCCGGCGCGACTGATCAACATCGCCAACGGGTTGACGGCGGCCCGGGTCCTCCTGGTCCCGTTCTTCGCCTTCCTGCTGATCTCCGGCAGGGGCAAGGCGGCGCTCCTGGTCTTCGCCATTTGCGGAGCGACCGACGCGCTCGACGGTGTGCTGGCGCGCTGGTTGCGGCAGCGGACGCTGGTCGGCACGCTCCTCGACCCGATCGCCGACAAGCTATTGATGGCGACCGCCTTCATCGTCCTGGCCTACGTCCATATCGTTCCCCTCCGGCTCGCCGTCATGGTGATCAGCCGGGATATCTTCATTCTCGTGGGGAGCATGCTGTACCTCCTCCTGCTCGATACGAGCGACATCCGGCCGACGGCGCTCAGCAAGATCAACACGGTGGTGCAGGTCGCGACGGTCATCTACTTCCTGGCGGTCGCGGCGTTTCCCGCGGAAGCCCGCGCGGTAGGGGCGGGAAGGGGAAGCGGCCCCGACAAGGGAATTGCCCTGATGTGCGCGGTCACGACGGTCGCTTCCGGACTCCAGTACCTGTACATCGGCATCCGGAAACTTTCCGATGCGTGAGGACGCGGCCGCGGGGAATCCTCTCCAACCGGGCGTCGGCGTGGATTCCGTCTCGATCGGCGGCCCCGCGGACCGTGCGGGGATCCGCCGCGGGGACCGGATCCTCTCCGTGTCGGGCCGGCCCGTGGAAGACCTGCTCGACCTCCACTTCCTGACCTCGAGGAGCAGGTTCACGCTCCGGTGGCGTTCCCGCTCGGGTGCCGAGCGGGAACGGGGATTCCGTCTCGGCGGGGCGTCGCCCGGGATCTTTCCGGAGCCGATCCGCGTGCGGCGATGCCGCAACCGATGCATCTTCTGCTTCGTTCACCAGCTGCCGAAGGGGCTTCGCAGGTCCCTCTACCTCAAGGACGAGGACGTTCGTCTCTCCTTCCTGCACGGGCAATATGTCACCTTCTCCGACCTTTCCGGAGAGGAGGCGGCGAAGATCGTCCGGTACCGGCTCTCCCCGCTATATGTGTCGATCCACACGACCGACCCCGACCTGCGCGGACGGATGCTGGGAAACCCCCGGGCGGGCGACGTGATGGCGGTGATGCGGCGCCTGATCCGCGCGGGGATCGCGCTTCACGGGCAGATCGTGGTCTGTCCCGGCGTCAACGACGGCGCGGAGCTTGCCCGGACGCTCCGTGATCTGTCCGGCTTGCGGCCCGGCCTCCGGACGGTGGCGGTGGTCCCGGTGGGGCTCACGTCGCACCGGGCCGGCCTGCCGCCGGTGCGCCCCGTGACCGGGGAGGGGGCGCGGGAGACGCTCGACCTGCTCCGGGCCTTGGGGAAAGAGTTCGGGAAAAGCGCGGACGGGGAACCGTTCGCCGTCGCGGCGGACGAATTTTTCCTGTTGGCGGGACGGGACATCCCGGGGCGCAGGTCGTACGGATCGTTCGCCCAGATCGAAAACGGGGTGGGGCTGATGCGGCGGTTCCTGGACGAGGCGAGCTCCCTGTTCCGGAGGAAACGCTGGCCGGGGGGAGCCGTCCCGGGGACCGTCGCGACCGGACGGTCCGCTTCGCGACTTGTCTCCGGTTTTCTTGAGGAATTCTCCTTGCGGGCGGGGGCGCGGTTCCGTTCGGTTCCGGTCCCCAACCGCCTGATGGGGGAAAGCGTCACCGTGACCGGACTCCTCGGTGGAAACGACATCGTGGCGGGGGTCGGCGGGAAGGTCCGCGGGGTCCTGTACATCCCCACCGTCACGCTTCGGGACGCGGGAGACCTGTTTCTCGACGGGCTCTCCCCCGGGGAGGTGGCCCGGCGGACCGGGGCGAGGGTCGTCCTTTTCGAGCCTACGCCGAGGGGGTTCCACGACGCCGTGTATTCACGGAACACGCCGGGAAATCATTGACATTTCCTTCCGCAGTGGGTAAGTTTATGGATCTTGACCGGCGGGATGGGCGATTAGCTCAGATGGTTAGAGTACCTGCTTGACATGCAGGGGGTCACTGGTTCAAGTCCAGTATCGCCCACCATTTCCCTCCACCGAACGGCGCAGCCCACGGATGGCACTTCACCGTGCCGAAGGTGCGCGGGGAGAACGATTATCGCCGCAATTCCGCAGGGAGTCGATGCAGGGATGACGCTCCTCGAACTGGCAAGGAAAGAAGGGAAGGCGAAGGTGGCCGTCGCCGCAAGAGTCGACGGCGCGGTGGTGGACCTTGCGCGCCCGCTTCCCGACGGGGCGAAGGTCGACTGGGTCCTGCCCTCCGACCCGGACGGGGCGGAGATCCTTCGTCACAGCACGGCCCATGTCATGGCGGCCGCCGTCAAGGAGCTGTTCCCGAAGGCGATGATCACGATCGGCCCGGCGATCGAAAACGGGTTCTATTACGACTTCGACGTGGCGACCCCGTTCACGCCGGAGGACCTCGTCCGGATCGAGGAACGGATGCGGGAGATCGTCAAGGCCGACCACCCGTTCCTCCGCGAGGAGGTCACGAAGGAGCAGGCGCGCGCCCTGTTCCCGGGGGAGCCGTACAAGGAGGAACTCCTCGCCGATATCTCCGATGCGACGGTTTCCCTCTACCGGATGGGCAATTTCCTCGACCTGTGCCGCGGGCCTCACGTGCCGGCCACGGGCAGGTTGGGTGCGTTTCACCTGATGAGCACGGCGGGGGCCTACTGGCGCGGGGATTCGAAGAACCGGATGCTCACCCGGATCTACGGGGCCGCCTTCCCCACGAAGAAGGAGCTGGAAGAGCACCTGCGGATCCTCGAGGAGATCAAGAAGCGCGACCATCGCAAACTCGGCCGGGAACTCGACCTGTTCAGCGTGACGGACGACATCGGCCCGGGTCTCATCCTGTGGCACCCGAAGGGAGCGATCGTCCGCCGGGTCATGGAAGATTTCTGGCGCGACGAGCACGCGAAGGCGGGGTACGAACTGGTCTTCTCCCCCCACATCGCGCGCCTCGATCTGTGGCGGATCAGCGGCCACACCGACTTCTACCGCCAGGCGATGTTCTCCCCCATCGACATCGAGGGACAGGAGTACCAGCTGAAGCCGATGAACTGTCCCTTCCATATCCAGATCTACAAGTCGCGCATGCGGTCGTACCGCGACCTGCCGATCCGGTACGCGGAACTGGGCACGGTGTACCGGTATGAGCCCTCCGGGACGCTTCACGGGCTGCTCCGCGTGCGGGGATTCACCCAGGACGACGCGCACCTGTTCCTGCGTCCCGACCAACTGGACGAGGAGATCTTCACGCTCCTCGACTTCACGCTCTTCGTCCTGCGCTCCTTCGGGTTCGAGCGGTACGACGTCTACCTTTCGACCCGGCCCGAGAAGTACGCGGGGACGCTCGAGCACTGGGATCTTGCGGAGATCGCGCTGCGGAATGCCCTCGAGCGCAAGGGGCTCCCCTTCGAGGTCGATCCCGGGGAAGGCGTCTTCTACGGCCCGAAGATCGACATCAAGATCAAGGACATGCTGGGGCGCTCGTGGCAATGCTCGACGATCCAGGTCGATTTCAACAATCCCGAACGGTTCGACGCCACGTATGTCGCCGACGACGGAACGCCGCGGCGCGCCATCATGATCCACCGGGCGCTGATGGGGTCGCTGGAGCGGTTCTTCGGCGTACTCGTGGAGCATTACGCCGGCGCTTTCCCGGTTTGGCTTGCCCCGGTGCAGGCCGACGTCGTTCCCGTCACGGAGAAGCAGAACGCGTTCGCGCGGGAAATCGTCGCGAAACTTCGCGCCGAAGGGTTCCGCGCAGAGGGCGATTACCGGAACGAGAAGCTGGGGTACAAGATCCGCGAGTCCCAGGTGAACAAGGTCCCGTATGCGCTGGTCGTGGGCGAGCGCGAAGCGTCGCAGCAGATGGTCTCCCCGCGGCGGCGGGGAGGGGAGCAGCTACCCCCCATGGGCGTCGGGGAATTCCTCGATCGGCTCCGTGGGGAATCGGCCAACCGGACAGAGTAAAGGAGGACGTCATCGCCAAGGAATCCAGAATCAACGAACAGATCCAGGTGCCCGAGGTTCGCCTCGTAGGGCCGGAAGGGGAGCAGTTGGGTGTCGTGAGCACGTCGGAGGCGCTCCAGCGCGCGAGGGCACAGGATCTCGACCTGGTCGAAGTGGCCCCCATGGCCGTCCCTCCGGTCTGCCGGATCATGGATTTCGGCAAGTTCAAGTACATCACGAGCAAGCGGGAGCAGGAGGCGAGGAAGAAGCAGACCGTCATCCAGGTCAAGGAGATCAAGGTCCGGCCGAAGACGGAAGAGCACGACCTCAACACGAAGCTCAAGCACATCCGCCGCTTCCTCGAGGAGGGCGACAAGGTCAAGGTGACCGTCCGGTTCCGCGGGCGGGAACTCGCCTACGCATCCCAGAGCGGCTTCGAGGTGCTGAAGCATATCGTGGAAGCGATCGCCGACATCTCGAAGGTCGAGTCCGCGCCGAAGATGGAAGGGAAGACGATGATGGCGATCGTCGCCCCCACGATCCATAAGAAGAAGCCCGTCGGCGGGGCCGAAAAGACGCCGTCGACGACCGCGCCGACGGCGGCGACGAAGGCAGCGCCACCGGCGCAGAAACAGGAGGGATAAGCGATGCCGAAGATGAAATCGAACCGGGGCGCGAGCAAGCGCTTCCGTGCGACCGGCGGAGGCGGGATCAAGCGGGCCAAGTCCGGGAAAAGCCACATCCTGACGTCGAAGGATCGTAAACGGAAGCGTTCGTTGCGCAAGTCGGCCCTGGTCCACCAGACGAACGAGAAGTCGATCCGCCGCCTGCTGCCGTACCTTTAACAACGACGAAACCCGAAGATCAAGGTAGAAGGGAAACGACATGCCTCGCGTAAAAAGAGCCGTACATTCGCACAAGAAGCGCCGGACGATCCTCAAACTCGCGAAGGGATTCCGCGGCGGCCACGGAAGCCTTCTCCGATCCGCCAAGGAGGCCGTCGCGCGCGCCCTGCGGTACGCCTACCGGGATCGTCGGACGAAGAAGCGGGAGTTCCGGGCCCTCTGGATCACCCGGGTGAACGCGGCCGCCAGGGAGAACGGGCTCTCCTACAGCCAGTTCGTATTCGGACTGAAGAAGGCGGGAATCGAGGTCGACCGGAAGATCCTTGCGGACCTCGCCGTCAACGATCCTGCCGGGTTCCAGGCGATCGTCGATCGATCCAAGGCTGCCCTGGCGTAAGGGGGACCCCTCCGCTTGCCCGAGACCTCTTCACTGATCGCGCGCCTCCGGGAGGAGGGCCTCGCGGCGATCGCGGCGGCGCGCAACGAGAGCGATCTCCTTGACGCGAAGGGCCGTTTCTTCGGGAAGAAGGGGGCGGTATCCGGGATCCTGAAGGGGGTCGCAGGCCTTCCCGTCGAGGAGCGCAAGGCGGTGGGGGAGCGGGCGAACCGTGTCCGCGGAGAGCTCGAGTCGGCGTTCGACTCCCGGCTGGCGGAGATCCGGGAGAAGGAGCGGGTCGCGCGGGAAGGGCGGGACCGGCTCGACGTCACCCTTCCCGGCCGGGGCCCGATCCCGGGCCATCGCCACCCCGTGTCGCAGACGATGTCGGACATCATCTCCGTCTTCCGGCGTCTCGGCTTCTCGGTGCAGGGGGGGCCTGACGTCGAGAAGGATTACTACAACTTCGAGGCCCTCAATTTTCCTCCGGAACATCCCGCCCGTGACATGCAGGACACGTTCTACGTGGAATCCGCCGGCGGCGATCTCGTCCTTCGCACGCACACCTCGCCGATCCAGATCCGGACGATGGAGCGGATGAAACCGCCAGTCCGGATCATCGCGCCCGGCACCGTCTACCGGTCCGACTCCGATATCACGCACTCCCCGATGTTCCACCAGGTGGAGGGGCTCGCGGTCGACCGGAACATCACGATGGCGGATCTCAAGGGACTGCTCACCGAGTTCTGCCGGATGACCTTCGGTCCCGGGAAACCGCTGCGGTTCCGACCGAGTTATTTCCCTTTCACCGAGCCGTCCGCGGAAGTCGACATCCAGTGCGTCATCTGCGGCGGTTCGGGGTGCCGGGTGTGCAAGGAATCGGGGTGGCTCGAGATCCTCGGCGCCGGGATGGTCGATCCGTCCGTGTTCGGCTTCGTCGGGTACGACGCCGAGGAATACACGGGTTTCGCCTTCGGAATGGGCGTGGAGCGGATCGCCATGCTGCGGCACGGGATCTCGGACATCCGTCTCTTCTTCGACAACGACATCCGTTTCCTCTCGCAGTTTTAACGCCGCGGGGGGAAGGAGAGCGTTCCCTTGAAAATACCGTATTCGTGGCTGAAGGAGATCGTCGACACGCGCCTGACGCCCCCGCAGGTGCAGGAGGCGCTCACGATGGCGGGGGTGGAGGTCTCCTCCTGCCGCTTCCTCGGCGAGGGATTCGAATCCGTCGTTACCGCGCGGATCCTGGAGATGAGGCCGCACCCCGACGCCGATCGGCTCTCCCTGTGCAAGGTGACCGACGGATCGACGATCTACGGGATCGTCTGCGGGGCGAAGAACATGAAGCCCGGGGACGCGGTGGCGCTGGCGAAGATCGGCGCGCGGCTCCCCAACGGCATGGAGATCAGGAAGGCGAAGATCCGCGGACAGGCGTCCGAGGGGATGCTCTGCTCGGAGCAGGAGATGAAACTCGCCGAGTCTTCGGCGGGGATCATGATCCTTCCCGCGGACACCGCTCCGGGGATGCCGCTTGCCGACGCGCTCGGACTCTCCGACTGGCTCCTCGAGGTCGAGATCACGCCGAACCGGGGCGATTGCCTGAGTGTCCTCGGGGTGGCCCGGGAGGTCGCCTCCATCACCGGAGAGAAGGCCGTTCTCCCCGAAGTCCCCCTCCGGGAGGAGGGCGAGCCGATCGGGGGATTGGTCCGTATCGACGTTTCCGATCCCGATCTGTGCCCGCGCTATACCGCCAGGGTGGTCACCGGCGTGACCATCGCCCCTTCTCCGGACTGGATGCGGCGCCGTCTCGCACTGTGCGGCATCCGCCCGATCAACAACATCGTCGACATCACCAACTACCTGCTTCTCGAGCTGGGCCAGCCGATGCACGCATTCGACCTCGACCGGCTCCGGGGGCCGCGGATCGACGTGCGTGCGCCGAAAGAGTCCCTCGCGTTCACGACCCTCGACGGATCGGAGCGTTCGATCGAACCCGGGATGCTTCTCATCCGGGATGCCGTCGGTCCCGTGGCGATCGCGGGGGTGATGGGGGGGGCGAACAGCGAGGTCGTCGACGGGACGACGCGCGTCCTCTTCGAGAGCGCCCACTTCGCCCCTTCCTCGATCCGGAGAACGGCCCGGCGGCTGGGGCTTTCGAGCGAATCGTCGTACCGGTTCGAGCGGGGGGTCGACCCGGCGGGAACCGCATACGCCGCGGACCGCGCGGTGTCCCTCCTGTCCCGGTTCGCCGCGGTCTCCGTCGCGAAGGGAACGATCGACGTCGGCGGGGAGAGGGTAACGCCGCGAAAGGTCGGGTTCCGTCCGGAGCGCGCGACCCGGGTCATGGGAAGGGAATACGCACCGGAAGCCTGCCGGGAGATCTTCCGGCGGCTCTCCTTTCCGCTCGTTACGAGCGGACCGGGATCGTGGGACGTGACGGTTCCGACCCACCGGTTCGACATCGAGCGTGAGATCGACCTGGTCGAAGAGGTGGCGCGGCTTTCCGGGTACGACACCATTCCGACGACGTATCCGGAGTCGAAGGCGCCGGATTTTTCCGAGGACGACCGGTTCGTCGATCTCCAGGAAAGGGCCTTCGATTTCCTGCGCGCGCGCGGGTTTTCACAGGCCGTGAATTTCTCTTTCGTATCGGGCAGGACATGGGAACGCCTGGGGGAGGTTCTCGGGTTCGATCCGGCCGACGCCGTGCGGCTCAAGAATCCGATCTCGGACGAGACGACCCTGATGCGTCCCCACCTCCTGACGGGGCTCCTGTCGAACGTGGCGGACAACGTGCACCGGTTCGTGGACGATGTCCGGCTCTACGAGTCGGGAAAGGCGTACGGAACGTCTTATGTCGATGGCCACTTCGAGGAACCCCGGCTCGGATTGATCCTCAGCGGGAAGCGGCTCCCGGGCGATTGGTCCGGCGCGAACGCCCCCGCGGATTTCTTCGACATGAAAGGGATCGTGGAGCCGCTCCTGCTGCATCTTTGCGCCTCCCCGGTGCACGTGGTCCCCACGCGCACCCGGCCGTTTTTCGAGGAAGGGAAGTCGGCGGACATCCTGCGGGCCGGGGAGGTCGTCGGCTGGTTCGGTGCGGTCCGCAGGGAGCTGCTGGCTTCATTCGAGCTCACGGGCGCCGTCTTCTACGGAGAGATCCGTCTGCGCGAGGCGACGGCTTCGTCCTCGCCGCCGGGACAATACCGGGTGCTGCCGAAATTTCCTCCCGTATTCCGGGACGTGGCGTGCGTGTTTCCGATCGGCGTGCCGGTGGGCGACGTTCTTGCGATGGTGCGCGCCGTTTCCCCCGAGGTCGAGGAGTCGTCGGTGTTCGACGTCTTCACCGGGGAAAAGATCGGGGATGGGAACAAGAGCGTCGGAATCCGGGTGAAACTGCAACCCCTCGACAGAACCTTGACGGATGCGGAAGTCCATAGTATACATAGCAAGATCGTAAAATTATTGGAGAATCGGTTCGGCGGCAAGATTCGGACCTCTTGAGGGACCGTAGGAGGGGACATGACGAAAGCGGACCTGGTCGAGCTCGTTTACGAAAAGATCGGAGGCCTCTCCAAGAAGGAATCGCAGGACATCGTGGAGACGATCTTCGAAACGATGAAGGCCAGCCTCAAGCAGGGAGACAAGATCAAGATCTCCGGTTTCGGGAACTTCACCCTGCGCGACAAGCGTCCGAGAAAAGGGCGCAACCCCCAGACGGGCGACGACATCGAAATCACCGCACGGCGTGTGCTGACGTTCCGTCCCAGCCAGATACTGAAGTCGCACATCAACGAACCCGTGCAACCCTGAGGCATCCAGGGAAGGCGTGGCGGCCCCCCAGATACCGGACAAGTTCCATTTCAAGATCGGCGAAGTGAGCCGGATCTTGGGTGTGAAGCCTTACGTTCTCCGGTTTTGGGAAACAGAGTTCCGGATCACCCCCGCGAAAAACCGTTCCCAGCACCGTGTGTACAAGCGCCAGGAGGTGGAGACGCTGCTGGAGATCAAGCATCTCCTTTACGAAGAACGGTTCACCATCGAGGGCGCCCGGGCCAAGTTGAAGGAGCGGGTGAAAGAGCGACAGAAGCAACTGAAGCTCGACCTTGCCGAAAATCCTTACCGGGCGACGTTGCGGCAGGTGAAAAAAGACCTCTCGAGAATTCGCGCGATCCTTAAATAGAGCCGATGTAACAATCTGCAATATCAGATAAATCATGGAGAAACCCGAGTCGATGGAACGGGGGGATCGCCCCTGGGGATACTACCTGGTCCTGCACGAGGATGCCGGATACAAGGTGAAGCAGTTCGTGGTGAGGCCGGGGAGCCGCCTGAGCCTCCAGCGGCACCGGCACCGTGCGGAGCATTGGCAGGTTGTCCGCGGGGAGGCAACGGTGACCCTCGGCAAGGAACAGGTGCGTCTCGCTCCTGGGGGGTCGATCGACATCCCCCGCGGTGCGCTCCACCGGGTGGAGAGCGTCGGGAAGGAAAATCTCGTCGTCATCGAGGTGCAGATGGGGGAGTACGTGGGAGAAGACGACATCGAGCGGTTCGAGGACGATTACGGGCGTGCGGCGCCGGCACCGGGTTCCGCCCCTCCGAAAATGAAGTGACAAAGGTCCTCTCGTCCGCTAAAATCATCATTTCAACAGATCGGGACGTAGCGCAGCCTGGTAGCGCACTTGCATGGGGTGCAAGGGGTCGCTGGTTCGAATCCAGTCGTCCCGACCAGGATCCGACGAGGGGTTACGAGACGTGCTCTCGTAGCCCCTTTTTCATATAACAGGGGGAGTCTCCATTGGGCGAAGATGGGCGCGTGATTCTCGTTTCGAACGACGATGGCGTGCGCTCCGAGGGGATCGAGGCGCTGGCCGACGTCTTGAAGGATCTGGGAACCGTGTACGTGGTCGCCCCCGACAGGGAGCGCAGCGCCGCCAGCCACTCGCTGTCCCTCGCCCATCCGTTGCGGGTCGAGAAGATCTCCCCCCGCGTCTACTCCGTCGACGGCACGCCCACCGACTGCGTCAATCTCGGGGTGAACGGCATCCTGCGGGGAAAGACGATCGACCTGCTCGTCTCCGGGATCAACAAGGGGGCGAACCTCGGCGACGACATCACCTATTCCGGCACCGTCTCCGCGGCGATGGAGGGGACGCTGCTCGGCGTTCCCTCCATCGCGGTCTCCCTGGTCACCCGGAGCCGGTTCCGGTTCGACACGGCGGCCGCGGTGGCGGCGGATGTGGCGCGGAAAGTCATGAAGCGGGGGATTCCCGACGACACCCTGCTGAACGTCAACGTTCCCAACGCCCCCCGGGAAGAGATCAAGGGCGTGAGGGTCACCCGGATGGGGAAGCGCGTCTACGGCGACATGATCGTCGAGAAACGCGACCCGAGGGGGAGGAAGTATTACTGGATCGGCGGCGACCACCTGCACAGCGAGGACGTCCCGGGCTCCGACCTCGAGGCGATCGAGGATGGATTCGTTTCCATCACCCCGATCCATCTGGACCTGACGAACTACGCCGCCCTGCGGGCGTTGCGGAAATGGACCTGGTAGGCGAACGGATCCTCCGCCACCGCATGGTGGAGGAACAGATCCGCCGTCGCGGAATCCGCGACGAAGGGGTCCTTTCCGCAATGGAGGATGTGCCGCGGCACCTGTTCGTCCCGGAGGAATTCCGCCGGCTTGCCTACGCGGACGAACCTCTCCCCATCGGGGAGGGGCAGACGATCTCCCAGCCGTACATCGTCGCCGAGATGACGGCGGCGCTCCGGCTTTCCGGGACGGAGAAAGTCCTCGAGATCGGGACCGGGTCGGGATACCAGACGGCGATCCTTGCGCGCCTCTGCCGCGAGGTGGTGACGGTGGAGCGTCTTCGGTCCCTCTCCGCCGACGCCGAACGGCGGCTCGCGACGATGGGAATCGGGAACGTGACGTTCGTCGTCGGCGACGGCTCTCTCGGGTCCCCGGCGCATGCCCCGTTCGATCGCATCCTCTCGGCCGCCGCGTCCCCCTCCGTGCCCGCTCCATGGCTCGAGCAGTTGTCCGGGGACGGCATCCTCATCCTGCCGATGGGGGACCGGTTCGACCAGGCGCTGACTCGCATCACCCGCAAGGAAGGCCGATCCGTGACCGAGGTCCTCGGCGGTTGCCGCTTCGTCCCCCTCGTCGGGTTGCATGGGTTCAGGAGTTGATCGAACCAATGGAGGGAAAATGCCGATAAGCGATCTGAAGAAGCGGATCCGCAATATCCCCGACTTCCCGAAGAAGGGGATCCAGTTCAAGGATATCACGACGCTGCTGTCCGATTCCGCCTCGTTCCAGAAGACGATCGACCTGATGGCGCACCGGCATTTCGCGAAGGGGATCGAGGCCGTGGTGGGGATCGAGGCGCGCGGGTTTGTCATGGGGGCCGCCATGGCGTACAAACTGGGGACGGGGGTCCTGCTCGTCCGGAAGGCAGGCAAACTGCCGTACAAGACGGTTGCGGCCTCCTACGACCTCGAATACGGAAAGGATCGACTCGAGATCCACGCGGACGCCATCCGTCCGGGGATGAAGGTGATCGTGGCGGACGACGTGCTGGCGACGGGAGGGACCGTCGCCGCGGTGATCGGCCTGCTGAAAAAGCTCGGGGCCGATGTTGTAGAATGTTGTTTCCTCGCCGAGCTCACCGCGCTGCGGGGACGCGATCGCCTGAAAGGGCAGAAGGTATTTTCGCTGCTTCAGTTCGAGGAATAAGACCGCGGTGAACGATGCGCCCCCGTAGCTCAGGCGGACAGAGCAGAGGTTTCCTAAACCTTTGGCCGGGTGTTCGAGTCACCCCGGGGGCGCCAGCTTCTTCTCCCGCTCGATATACCGCTCCACGTCCCGCCGGCGAAACCGCCACTGGTTTCCGCTCTTGAACCCTTTCAGGAGTCCGCGCCGGGCCATGTCGTTCACGACATCGGGACTGAGATCCAGCAGGATGGCAAGTTCGCGCGTCTTGAGGATGTTCGGCATGACCTCGACGATCAAGAGATCCTCCATCGCGACGATACAACGCTTCGAACCAAAAATAACATAACGTTATATTCATGTAAACAGATAGTTTCCGGGCAGGAAGAATCAAAATAGTTTTATTATTCCACATGGTTAGCTGTTACCAGGGGTTTCCTGCATGAGAGTATTTCTGTTTTCCGTCCTCGGACTTCCTCTGCTGATTGCAGACGCTGTTCTTCTCTACGTCCTCTCCCTTCGGATGGCGGACCGCCTCACGTCGATCCAGGGGCTCATCCTCCTTGGCGGTGGGCTCGCATACCTCTGCCTGCATTATCTGCTCCGGAAACCCGAACGGATGTACCTCTGGGCGCACGAGTTCACGCATCTCTTCGTCGCGAAACTCTTCCTCCGGCACGTCCACGGTTTTCACATCACCTCGCGCTCCGGGGGAAAGGTGGTGATCGACCGGACGAACGTGGCGATCGACCTGGCCCCTTACGCCGTTCCCCTCTACAACGTCATCGCGCTTCTTCCGGCGACGCTGCTCTTGGGGAGATATCCTCACGCAAGGAAGATCTATCTCGGGACGGCGGCGTTCCTGTTCGTCATGCACCTGTGTTTTTCGGCGGAGGGGTTCTTCGACGGGCAGCCCGACGTGCGCCGCAGCGGCAGGATCTTCTCGCTCGCCCTCGTGCTGCTCCTGTTGATGCTTTGGACTCCGATCCTCGCGTGGCCGGGTACCCATGCCGGCCTTTCCGGCCTTCCCGTATTTTACCGGGAATGGTTCGGCAGGGGGATGGAGACGGCTCTCATGTTGCTTGCGCGCGGCCGGGCGCTTCTGTAGCCCCGCAGCATGGGGAACATTGCGCGGTTGCGTCCCGTTTCCTGTAAACTATTCGGCAGTTTTCCCGAAAAGTTCAATGAAGGTCGGGATCGCCTCGGAGGATCGGATCGGACTTGACAACCGGGACGGCAAAACAAAAGCCGCGGGTCCATCCGGGAGAACTTCTCCTGGTCGCGATCCTCGTTGCCAACCTTGTCTGCGGCGCGGGATTGATCGCCGCCTTGCGGGCCGACCTCACGGAGGAACGGATCGCCCACGAGAGCAAGCTCGCCTCCTCGAAGATCGACGCCTTCCTTTGGGGAAAGATCCTCCAGTTCGCATCCGCGGCGGAGGAGGGGAGGGGCAACCGGAAGGATGCTCCGGCCACCGCCTTCGTCGGTCCGGTGAGCGCCGTGAGCGACCTGCCGGCGGAGGGGCGTTTCCAGCGCGTCCGCTCCGGTTCGGGCGAGTGGCTTCCCGTATTCGTGGGGACGCCGAGAGATCTCGATCAACGGGGAGTCGTCCTCCCGCTGGGGTTCCTCCGCAACGGCGCGCCGACGCGCGAACGCTTCCTCCTCGGGACGATCTCACTCGCGGATCTCAATGGATACCTTGGGGACCTCAAGCGGCGGGGGATCCATTGCAGGATCGTAGACGCGGGGGGGAACGCCCTGCTGGACCCGGAAGAGGGGGGAACCGTCCGATGGGGGAGCGTCTACCGATCCGGTGGGAGGGCATCGGTCCTCGGGGGCGCCCTTTCCAGGGAGTGGTCCGTACAGATGGTCATTCCTGACGCGGGCTCCCAACTGCCGCTCCTGCCGCAGGCGGTGCTTGCGCTGTTCTTCCTTCTCAACGCGGGCATGCTCCTCTTCCTCCGTCGGCGGTTCATCCATCCCTCCGAAGCGGCGCTGGAAGCGATCACGAACACCGTCGCATCGCACGGGGAGCTCTTGCCCGAGAGCCCGGGGCCCCGGTACGTCGCCGGAGCGGTCAGCAGCCTCCTGTCGCGTTACCGCATGGAAACGGAGGCGGAGAAGCGCGCGATCGAGGAGAGCTTCGAACGCCGAACCCGGGAGACCGCGGACTCACAAAAGAACCTTTTGGCGCACCACCGGCTCACCAAGAAGATGCTCCAGTCGCGCCAGGCGGGCGAAGTGTTCGAGATCCTCCTCGGGGGAATCGTCGAGGGGTACGGGTTTCCGGGGGCCTTGATCGGGAAAGTGTCCGACGACGGTCACCTCGTGTTCCATGGGGAGTCCGATCCTGTCTCCGGGAGTCCGCTGCGGATCCCCCTGTGGCACCCCGGCTCCCTTCTCGCGAGGACCTTCTGGTCGGGGAACCTGCTCCACGCCGCTCCCCTGGACCTCCCTCACCTTCCGGAGGAAGAGGCGATCCTCGACGCCTCTCCCGTCTTCTGCATCCCCGTGGTCAGGACGCTGAAGGTGCATTGCGCGGAGGCGAAGAACTGCGGGGACCGTTCCTGTCCGAGCTATTATTCGGAAAACCTGAAATGCTGGATGCGCCATGTGCCGAAGGATTTCTTTGTCCCGGAGGCGAATCCGGAGATCTTTCGCGAAGCGATCTCCGGTTGTTTCCGGTGCGAGGTCTTCCCGTCTTCCGCGCTCCTGGTCGTCCGAAGCGTCCCTTCCGGAAAAATCGTCACGAGGGAGAACGTCGTTCCGCTATCCAATCTTGCTTCTGAAGCGTCGCTTGCGCTCGAGGTGGTCTCCCTTTACGACAGCATGAAAATCATGGCCGTGACGGACGGATTGACGGGACTTTTCAATCACAAGGAATTCTACCAGGCCATCCGAAGGGAACTGGAACGCGCCCGCAGGTACCAGCACACACTGTCTCTCCTGATGATCGACGTCGACGATTTCAAGCGGTTCAACGACCGGTTCGGTCATCCCGCGGGGGATGTCGCCCTTCGAAGCGTGGCGAACCTCCTAAGGATATGTGCCCGGACCACCGACATCATCGCGCGCTACGGAGGGGAGGAGTTCGCCGTGATCCTTCCGGAATCCACTCCCGCGGGCGCCCTGATGGTCGCGGAGAGGATCAAGTCGGAAGTCGCTGCGCATAACTTCATCCCTAACGCGAGCATTCCAGTACATCTTACGGTAAGTATAGGGATTTATAGCTCGGTGAACGGAAATGTCTCCGAGGATCAAATGGTTTCCTTCGCCGATGAGGCAGCCTATACCGCAAAGAAATCCGGGAAGAACATGGTCGTCGTGAAGGCCACCGGCTGACGTGGCCGCGGCGAGGGAGTTCGAACATCGGTACAAGGCGGCGGTCGAGAAGAATTTCGACCTGAGCGCGGATGCGTACGACCGGTTCGAGGAGCGGCACCATCTCTTTGAAACGTTGACCTGCAAACAGCTTGAATTGATCGAGCCGTCCGTGCCTGAACGAATCCTGGATGTGGGGTGCGGAACGGGAATCTCAACGCTCGCGCTGCATCAGGCCCTGGCCGGACGGTCGCCGAACATCTACGCGATCGACGTCAGCGAACGGATGCTCCTTCGTGCGCGAGAGCGGTGCCGGAGCTTGCCGGGAGTGTATTTTATCCGCGGAGACGCGGAGAACCTGTCCGCGTATTTCAAGGAGTCGTTCGACGCGATCTTCTACACCGCCTCGATCTTTCTGCTGCCCGGGTTCGCCGAATCCCTGCGGCAGGCGAGCAGTCTCCTCGTTCCCGGAGGCGTGCTCTCCATCAGTTTCTACACCGGCCTGTTCGACGAAAAGGGAGACGATGCGATCCGCAAGGCATTTCCGGAGCAGAAATACACGTACGGCGCCGTACCGATCGGCGAGCTCGTTTCCTGCCTCGATACGCTGCCGCAGTGCCGTACCATGCGGGTGGATTACCGCTTCGAGGTGAGCCGGGAATTCCTGTTCGCCTTCCTTTCGATTCCAGCGCAATCCGCCGGGCTTTATCCGAAGATCCCGTACCTCGAACGGATCCCGAAAGTCCGGGAGCTGTGCGATCTCCTGTTGGAGAGGGTGAATCCGGTCTATATGGGGTGGGAGTTCATGATCGTCCGGAAGCGGTGAGATCGCCTGCGTCTTTCCTTAATTTGACATAATATACATTACCGGACGTAATCGCCCCATTGACTGCATTTTGGACTTCCTGAAAACCGGAGCCAAGAACAAAATAAACCACTTCATAATCAGTTGCCCGCTTCTCTTTACATCACCTGTTCCTTTAAGTTACCCTGCCGAAAACCGATCTTACAAAAATCCGGCACCTGTGACGCGGTCCGCGCGAGCCACCTTTTTTTTGTAAGGACGTCTGTCGCGCGGAAAATCGTATGGCCACGCACCTAAGCCCGTGTGCGCGCCGTCTAAACATTTATGATGCTTCTGTCAATTTGCCACAACCAACGGGAGGTGCACGAAATGCGAATCGCCAAGAACGACATCCCCGTTAGGATCGACGTTCCAGGTGCCGTAGCTCGACAAATGATGAATTTTGGCGACGCCGCCGGATACGGCAAGATCAGCGGCGAGTATTTTTCTTTAGGCGCCGGTACGGATATCTCGCCGCTGCTCAAAGGGCTGGAGGGCGACCTGTGCCAATCTCCGCACTGGGGATATTTGTTGAAGGGAGAACTTACCGTCACCTACGCGGACGACACGCAGGAAGTGATCAAAGGCGGGGACCTGTTCTACTGGCCGCCTGGACACACAGTGAGAGTCGGTGCGGACGCCGAGGTCATTCTGTTCAGTCCGCAAGACGAGCACGGCAAGGTCATAGACCACATGCTGGGAAAGATGGCTGGCTAACCCCTCAGGTTTGCCACATCCTTTCGACGAAATCCGTCCCCGGAAGCTCGGCGGAAAACGTTCCGTACATCGGCCAGCGCTCTCCGGTCAACCCCACTGCCTGGATCGTCACGAAGAATTCCAGCCGTTGATCGAGACGGCAATCGAGAACGTCGATCGGGATCGCCACCTCGAGAACTTTCCGGAACGCGGCACGGACGCTTCCCGGTTCCTTCTCCGTATCCCCGCCGGATTGCATTTCCCCTTCCGTTTCCCCGATTTTCTTGAAGAAATAGGCGAAATGATCGCTCTTCGGGTTCAGGGTGCATCCGAATTTCATGTATTTCTCCAGGAACAGGAGTTCCAGTTCGACTTCCTGCACATTTTCGACGGCCAGATGGTCGAGATCGAAACGGAAAAAAAGATCGTCTATGCTGAATCCGTAATAATAACAGGATAATATGATGTGTCCGGCACGATGCATCGCTCCGAATTCCGGTGTCGGAACGACCCTTGTCGCTGAATTCCATTCGAAGTACGATGTGATCACTCCGTCGATCCGGGGCTGAATATACGACCTCGGCGCGGTGACGATGTTCTTCGCCTTGGGGATCTTCTCTGTCTTTATGATAGGAATATTTAATAAATCCGGTGGGGTAATTCCCATTAAATTATAGGAAGCTCTGATATTGTGGCGGAATAGTCGATCGAATTCGGGACCGTGCGGCGTGTAATGATCGTCTCCGTACCACCAGCACCAGTCCGAACCTTCCGCGACCAGGAGGCATTCCTGTGCTTTCTGCAATTCTTCCGGGAGAGCCTTCCCGCTTTTGGCATACGGGGAAGATTTCGTTTCCCAGAGGGAGCGCGCCCGCGAAAGGATCTCCCATGCGGCGTGATCTTCGGGATGTCCGATCCAGATATGGAAGGTTCCGTCGATCCAGGATCCGGTCGGTACGGAAGGGAGTTCGATAATCTCAGTGGCCTCTTCAAGCGCATCGGTTAAAGTGATGAAATCGATGTTTGGACGCATACCACTTAATTTACTTAATAATAAATCGAGGAATAATACCCCGGAATCGTGGTAGTACTCCCAGGCATTTTCACCGTCCAGGATGACCGGAATGACGTATTCCTTGGGGGATTTACCGGATGTAACGGATGATAAGCGATCATATATCAACTTGATATTGTGAATAAAATTATTTGCTGCATCGTGGGCATCCCACCTGGAATATTCGAAGCCGATCAGGTCGGAAAGGCGATGGTCCCGAAAGAAGACGGGGATCGATCCGCCCGACGTTACCGCCTCGTAGGGACGGTAAAACCAGTCCGGCTCAAGGGGTATTCCGTTGGGTCCTCTCACCACCGGTTTTCCGAATGCCCTCGAAAGGAGTATCTCGTCCGACGCGGCCCATCGGAATCCGGCCTGCGCGGCCATCCCGAGGGTTGCCGGGCTGATCGAACCTTCCGAGGGCCACAACCCGACAGGATCCGAACCGAAGAGATCCCGGAAAACACCTCTCCCCCGCTCGAGTTGGGTGCGCGCATCCGCGGGCCAGGAAAATGGAAGCCCGGGCAAGGTTGCCTCCGGGTACGCGTCGAGCGCGGATCGGTTGTCGATCAGGAGAGGGAGGATGGGGTGGTACATGGGGGAAGAGGACAGTTCGCCGCCGTCTTCCCGGGACAACTTGCGGTACTCTTCGAATACGCGCCCCATCACGTCGATCTGACGGTCGAGCACGTAATTCTTTTCCCGCTCCGTGTAGCCCCGTCCCTTGCGCCACAGGCGCGAGAGTTCGGGGTCCTCCTCCCGGAAGAAGGGGTGGAACCACGTGAGGTTGAACAAGGTCGCCAGGTCGGTGTACTCCGAGGCTCCGTATCCTCCGGGTCCGCCGTTCTTCCTCGCAAGGGAGCGAAGCGCCGCATCGTTCCCGTGGAAGAGTTCTGCGAAGCGCGGCTGCGGGAGAATCATCGTCGGGGCGTAGGCGGAGAAGAAGTTCCGGAGGAGGAATTCGTTTTCATCTTTCGTGAGATCGAGGGCGTTCTTGCGGGATACCGAGAGGAAGACATCGTCGGCGCCGTTTTCAACGTAGTCCCGTACCTGGATCAGCAGGGAGGGGACGAGATTGACGGTGTGCCGCACCCCCGGGTGCCGGCGGAAAACCAGGGGCAGCGACGCGTAATCCTTGATCGCGTGGAGCCGGACCCATGGAAGGATGTAGGATCCCGTCTCCGGATCCTTGTAGTACGGCTGGTGCATGTGCCACAGGAAACAGACCCGGAGTTTCATCGGCGCATCTCCCCCGTGCCGGGGCTACTCCGTCTGCGCCAACCGGATCTCCACCAGATCCCGGAGAGGTGTACCCGGGGCTTCCTTGAGGACCAGGCGATACAACGCGGCCGCTTCGGCATTTTTCCCCGAAAGGGCGAGGATGCGGGCCTCTCCCAGACGTGACTGGGTCTTCATCTCCCCGTCCGCGAACGTCGCGGCGTTTCGGTACGCGGCGGCCGCCCCGGCGAAGTCTCCCTTCGCCTCCAGGGAACTCGCGATCCCCTGTCGGAGGAGGTATTTCATGATGCCGGTCTCTTTCCCGGTCGCGATCCCCGCCTGGAATTGCGATACGGCAAGATCGTAATTCCCGCGGATGAACGCGATGCTTCCCAGGTAGTACCGGGAGTAGACGGTCGCTCTCGTGTCCGGGTGGCTGTTGGCGTGAGCGGCGAGGAACTGCTCGATGGCCGCAACCTTCTCCGGATCCGCCGCGGAAGGGGCCTGCAGGATCTCGCGCGCCCGGTTCAGGTGGGGCCACAGGTCCCTGCTCGACTTGTTCTCCTCCCACTGCAGGTACGCCCGGGTGCCGAGCCCGAGCGCGACGACGGCAACGACGCCGAGCGTGACGGCGACGACTTTCGACCGGTTTTCCTTGCACCAGGCGATTGTTCGCCCGAAGGTGGAAATGAATTCGTCGGGCCCCTTCAGGTCCCGGCGGGTATAGCGGATCTTCTCTGCCATCGCTGCGTTCGCTCCTTCGGCGGTGGGTGATCTCGCGGGGATTCCGCGCTTGCTCGCCCGCGATTCCGTATTCTATACCAGGCGGGGACGATGTGCGACCCGCTCAGGCGCTCTCCCCTTCGAGGTACTGGCGGATGACCGCCCCGAGGGAGTCGCGAATCTCCTCCGCGGTGATCTGCTCCATGGCGCGGACTTTCAGTGCGCAGCCGAGGCGCTCCACGCGATTCCGGAAGAGGCGGAGCGTGTTCTCCCCGAGGCCGAAGTCCGCGAAGGACGTTCCCATGACGGCAAGCACCACCCGTGCGGATACCCCGCGGGTGTAGTCCGATACCGCCATCAGGTTCTCGAGCGAGTCCGACATCTCGTCTTTCAGGAAGACCACGATCCCCAGCGGAGAGGGCGCGAGACTGTACCAGAGCGGGGAAAGAGCACGGAGGTACGGGAAGGCATAGAGGCGAATCGAGGATTTATCCCCCAGGCGGAGGCGCCCGAACATCCCTGCAGGGATCCCTTCCTTCCTGCGCAGGGAAAAGAATACGTTGTCCACCTCGAAGTCCTGGTATTTCCCGAGCGCCATCATCAAGCCCTCGAGAAGCGAAGGATCGGGAAGGTAAAAGACGATCTGCCCGGCCGCCTCCCCCGTTCCCGATCCGTGGTCCTCGAGCCGCGTTCGAAGGCGCGCCAGGTCCCCGGGCGGGAGAAAATCGCTCTTGCGGGTGCGCGCGTTGAAGTCTCCGAACCGGAGAACTCCCCGATTCCGGAGAGCGATGAGCGCCTCGTAGACCACGAGGTCGGGGAAACCGCAGTTGTCGACCATCTCCTCCACGGTGGCGCAAAACTCCGCCAGGAGGAGGATCTCGCGGATCACCCCCCCGGCGGCGGGGACCTCGCCGGACTCCGGGACAACGGCTACGGCATCGTCCGGGTGCGGGAGGTCTATTCCGAGCTTGCGTAATTCGTCGTGGTGACGCATCCCCTCGAGGATCGCCTGCTGGCTCGGCGTGAAGATGGTCCTCCGGACCCCGACCTTCCCGGGCAGGAAGCGGAACTTTCCCTCCTTGAGGGGAATGAGGCGAAAAAGCGCCTTTTCCCCGATGATGTTCCGGGTGACGGCGGAGATGATCTCTCCCCTCTCGATGTACACCGACCCGGAAACCCGCTCCGCATCGACCTGCAGGATCCCGTTTTTCCGGTTCATCGCGAGCATCTGCCACAGGTCGGGCAGGAAGATCTGGCTCAGGTTGCCGCTGATTTCCGAATCCCCGGTCAGGGCCTCGGAGAGCGGGTCCTTGAAGAGCGCCCGCTGGATCCGCAGGAGGATCTCCTCCTCGTGGAACGGCTTGCGGATGAACTCGTCCAGTCCCTGGCGAAATCCCGACACGCTCTGCTCCCGGTCGCTGAGGAAGAAGACCGGAACGGACTTGGTGTTCGGATTGCTCCGCAGGATCTGGATCAGGCGTTCCGCCGGGAGGATCTGCACCGAAAGGTCCAGCAGGAGGATATCGGGCTTCCGCAGGAGGGTCTCGGCGAGCGCCTTGCTCCCGTCCGACGTCTCGATGATCTCCAGCCCTTTCTCGCGAAGGTACGCCGCCAGCGCCTGACGGGGCTTGTCGGAGGGGTCGGCGATCAGGACGCGCTTCGTCACCGAGGTCACGCTCATCTAGAAGTTCCCCTGCAGCTGGTACATCTCCTGGACCTTCTCGATCATCGCCTCCACCAGCCACTCGTCCGCCGTGTTGAATCCTTCGACCTCGCTTCCCCTGCCGGTGCAGAACAGGGCGTACGCTCCGCCCTCCTTCAGGTACAAAACGAACTCGCGGTCCTTCAGGAATTCGTCCTCCGCCGAGACATACATGAGGTTCTTCGCGTCGAACCGCGTGCTCCCGGACTGGCCCACGACGTAAACGTTCCTTTGCGGCGGAGTCTCCGCCTCGAAGGAGAGGAAGATCTGCTTGTAGATCTCCGGGGTCGGCCCCGCGGCGATCACGAGGCCGCGATTTTCCGGGTTCACGGCGACGTCCTGGGCCACGGACTCGAGAATGCGCAACCAGGATTCGCGGGGAACGGAGAAGTGGGCGTTCCGTCCCAGGTCTTTCCGGAACCGCAGGAAATAGGGTACTTCCTCCCCTTTCCGAAGCAGCTCGTAATGCTCCCGTTTCCCGACGAGGATCTCGAAGGCGTCCCAGAACGGCCGACCGGCGAGCCGCATCCGGTGCAGCGGGCTCTTCTGCTGGCGTGCGTATTTCTCCTCGGCGATGCGCAGCAGGTCGGGGAAATCCCGACCGTCCTTCGGGCAGGTCGCCGACATGAAGAACGGCTGCAGGGAGAACTCCGCCCCGAGGAACTGGATCCTGCACTTTTCCCGGACGGCTTTCCGAAGCCGGCGAATCGCCAGCAGCGCGCCGAAGGCGTCGGTCTCGGGCAGGACGATGCAGAAGCGGTTCGCCGTTTCGCGCGCGACGAGATCGGAATCGCGCAGCGCCTGGCGTACGGCTTCGATCATCGACGTGAGCGCTCCCACGACGATGCTCTCTCTCGTCTGCTCCATCAGGAAGGAGAAGTTTTCGACGACGAGGAAAACGACGGACAACGGGCGGCGGAACCGGCCCGCCTTGTACCGTTCCTTCTCGAAATATTCCGCGAGGAACGCCGCGGAGTAGGTGCCGGTCTCCGGATCGCGCAGGGAGATTTTCTCGATCCGGCCGAGGCGGTCCACCGTGTTCAGGGAGGCGGCGGCGTAGTCCGCCACGATCCGCGCCATGTGGTGCTCGCGCTCCCCGTACGGTTTCTTGTCGTTCCGCTCGCCCAGCTTCACCAGGCCGATCGGGTTCCTCTGGTGAAGCAGAGGCACGAAGAGGTTCGCACCGACGGAAAACGGCTCCCCTTTCCAGACATCCTCCGTCAAGTCCGATCGCGAAAGAAAGAAACGCGAGCCTTCCCGGTCGATCCCGATCACGCCGCGGACGGATGAGATCAGCATCTCGTCGGGGTCGGACGGTGAGACCAGCCAGATGACGCAGCTCTCCGCGCCGAGGGTGTTGACGAACGTTTCCGTGATCTGGCCCAGCAGCTTCTCTTCGTCCTGGGTGGACATCATCTCGAGGCACTGCTGGTACATGGACGCCATCGAGTAGTATTCGAGGCTCTCCACGAGGAGGCGATCGGACATCGGGCCATCCGGTCCCCCGTGGGAGGGGGATCCCCAGATGACCCACCGCGCCACCTCGTGAACCGGCGGTTCCCCGCGGTACAGGAACACGGGTCCGCCGTAGCGCGTCGCGTCGGACAGCATTCCGATCAGATTGCCGCGCGCGCACTCGACAGGGGCGACGACGGCGGCGTAGGGGGACAGGTCGAACGTTTCGACGCTCGTCTTCGACGGATCGCGGAAGTCGAATTCGACGGCATGATCGAGAAGGGTGAGCCGCAGCTCCCGGTCCGGGGAGGTCCGCTCCGCGAAGATCAGGATCCGGGATGTCTTCATCGGCGCCGGCCGGATTACATCTTGTACTTGCTGAATTGTTCGGGGTCCATCTTCTCGAGCAACTCGCTCCATTTATCCTTCTCCCCGCCTTCGGTCCCAAGGGAAGCAGGGATCGAGGATTGCTCGATGACCTTTTCGGAAACGAGGATCGGTGCGCCGCAGCGCAGTGCGATGGCGATCGCGTCGCTGGGGCGCGCATCGATGCGATGAATTCCCCCGGCTCCCTCGATGTGGAGCAGGGCGAAGAAGGTGTTGTCGCGGATCTCCGCGATCTCGATGCTTTGGAGGCGCGATCCCGTCGTATCGAGGATCGACTTGAGAAGGTCGTGGGTCATCGGCCGCGGCATTTCCATACCCTCCAGCGCCAATGCGATCGCATTGGCTTCGAGGATGCCGATCCAGATGGGGACCACGTTCCCGCTCTCCCGGTCCCGGAGGACGACGATCGGAGATTTCGTCACGGGATCGACGGTTACGCCGGCCACCGTCATCTCTTTAGGCACGGGCTTGCCTCTCTTCCCCCACAAGGGAGTGGGTCCCTGCGCCGGTGACGAGGACGGACCGGATCGGCCCTCCGGCCCCCACGGAAGTGAAGTTCACCGTCTTGTTGCAGGCGGCTCGACCGCAAAGCATCCCCGGGTCCCTTGAACTTGTCCCCTCGGCGAGGACCTCCACCTCGCGGCCGACCTGTGCGCGGAGGCGCCCACGCGTGTGTGTCGCCTGGACATCCTGCAGGCGATGCAGGCGCGCGGCGGCCTCTTGCGGGTCGACCTGCTCCTTCATCTCCGACGCACGGGTTCCCGGACGGGGGGAGAACCGGAAGGAGAAGGAGGAGTCGTACCGGATCTCTTCCATGACGTCGAGGGTCTCCCGGAAATCGTCCCCGGTCTCCCCGGGGAAGCCCACGATGAAGTCGGAAGAGAAGGATATGCCTGGGCGCGCTTTTCGCAGCGCATCGATCTTCGCAAGATACTCCCCGCGCGTGTAGCCTCGCCCCATGGCGGAAAGAATCCGGTCGGACCCGGACTGGAGCGGCAGGGGGACGTGCGGGCAGAGGGTCGCGACCTCCGCGAACAGCCCGATCGTCCGCTCATCCAGGTCCCTCGGGTGGGAGGTGATGAACCGGATGCGGGAGATCCCTTCGATCCCGGAAATCCGCCGCAGCAGAACCGGGAACGGGATCTCCCCTTCCTTCTTCCCGTAGGAGTTTACGTTCTGCCCCAGCAGAACGACCTCCCTCACCCCACGATCCGCGAGCGTCCGGACCTCGGCGAGGATATCCTCCGCCGGCCGGCTGACCTCCCTCCCCCGCACCAGGGGGACGACGCAGTAGGCGCAGAAGTTGTCGCACCCCTGCATGATGGCGACCATCGCGGAAACCGACCCGGGGGCAAGGTGCGGAAACACGTCCCAGTGCGCGATCCCCTCTTCCATCCCGAGGGCCGTCGACGGTTGACGCCGTTCCGCCCTCCGGACCATTTCGGGAAGTCTCGCGATGTTATGCGTCCCGAAGACGATGTCGACGTGAGGAGCCCGCTTCCGGAGCGTTTCCCCGTCCTGCTGGGCGAGACACCCCCCCACCCCGACGAGTCTTCCCGGGCGTCTTTGCTTCCAGCGACGTAATGTCCCGAGATCGCTGTAGATTTTCTGGTCGGCCTTCTCGCGGATACTGCAGGTGTTGAGGAGTACGAGGTCCGCTTCCTCGAGGGTGTCGGCGGGACGGTACTCCGCCGCGGACAGGAGCGATACCATCCTCGCCGAGTCCACGGCGTTCATCTGGCAGCCGAAGGTTTTGATGAACACACTGCGCCGCATGAGAGCACATTATATCATCCGGCCGCGTGGTTCAACGCAAGGGTCCGGCGGAGTCGCCGCAGGAGGGGGGGGCGCCCCAGTACGAGCTTCGCGCTGCCGGGGTACCCCCGCAGTAGGAACAACGGGGGGCAAAGTGAGGCCGGTGCGCAGCCGTGCAGGTTCATCGCACGGCGAGCCACGAACGGAGCCCCGCCCTCCGAGGCGACGCAGCCGAGCAGCACTAAGAGAGTTGATGTGTCAGCCGATCGCGGACATCTTCTCGCCCCGGATGATGAACCGGGCGGGGTCGATCTCTTCCCGCAGCACGCGGAGTTCGTCATCCGTCGGCGGCGGGATCTCTCCGATCTCAGGCGCCAGCAGGGGGCGAAACGCCATCTCCTTGACGACCTCATCCACCGAAAGTCCCCGAAGCACCGAGAGGAGGGTCATCTTCCTGCTCCGCTCGTCGAACCCGAAAAGGGCCTTCGAGGTGACCACTCGGTAGGGACCGGTGCCGCGAGGCAATCCCGCCCTCTCGCGGGCTCCCGGACCGTCGAGATACCCCGGGGAGGTCAGGAAATCGACGTTCGGGACGAACCGGCGCCCCTCGTGCTTGATGACGATGATCGTCTTCCAGCAGTGGGAGGCCACCTGGTTTCCTCCCCCGCTTCCGGCGAACCGGCGCTCTGGCTTCCGGAACGTCCCTCCGAGGAAGGTCGAGTTGATGTTCCCGTACGGGTCGACCTGGAGCGCACCGAGCATCCCGTAATCCATGTATCCCGTGGCGGAGTACGAGAAGGCCCAGTTCATGTTGAGCCACTGGAGCGACCGGTAGGTGTTCTGCGGGCCTCCCATCGTCCCCCGGACGAAGGGCAGGACGGATTGCGGCCCGATCGCCCCGAATTCGAACAGTTGGGTCACATTGGGGACGTACAGCTTCTGCGCCAGCATGGCGACCACCTGCGGGATTCCCCACCCGACGAAGATCGTCTTGCCGTCCTCGATGAGCCGGGCCCCCTGGGCGATCATGAACTCCGTGTCCGTGAACTCCACCGTTCTCGCCATCTACCAACCCCTCTCCTGCCGTACCGGGAGCCGTTAACGGTAACCTTCGATGATCGTGGCGCGGCGACGCAGTTCCTGCATCCGCTTCGCTCCGACCCGGCGGTCGAGGAACTCCTCGTGATCGGCGACCGAGTCGATGTTCTCCTCGATGTACTTTCCCATCTGATCTTCCGTCCGAATGGCGTTCAACCGGTCCACGTGCTCGAGATCGATCTCGTACCGCGCCGGCATCGCGCCCGGATATGCGCCGAACGGGGCGTGGACCACCGCGTCGACCAGGAAATAAGGGACGGTGGTCCGCATCGGATCTTTCCGGAACTCGTCGGATTCGACGATCTCCTCGGCCGAGACGATGACCCGGAAGGAGGCCAGCGCCGCCTCCAGGGCGAACAGGTTCGTCCCGAAGATCCTCGCGTTGCCGAGCACGTCCGCCTGGTGGACGTGCAGGAACGCCACGTCGGGGTTCAAGGCGGGGACGAGGCAGATCGGATCGCCGGTGTACGGGTCCTTGATCGTCTTCGCCGCGGAGACGTTCATGTTGTCGGACCCGAGCAGGTCCCGTGTCGGAAGGAACGGCACCCCGCGGGCCCCGGCGAGGATCCGGAGGGCGAGCCCCCCGTTCGTCCACTCGTACGTCCTGACGCGTCCGTCGCAGACCGCCTGGCCGATGTAATTCCCGTATCCGAGAAACCCGACGTCGATCCGCGTGGCGCATCCGGCCCCCACCAGCAGGGGAGACTCGTGGAGCGTAAACTCCGCGCCGATCCACAGGTCCTTCTTCCGCTGCCGGATGACCTCCCGGATCAACGATTGCGGGCCGCGGGTAAGGCTGGAGAAGTCGTAGACGATGTAATCCCCGTCGGAGACGAACGCGGCCACCGCCTCCTTCGCCGTGACCAGCTTCGGGACGGGAGCGCGTCCCTTCCGGTCGCGGACATGCTCCCGGAAGTCGTCCGGGTGGGTGAAACGATACTCCACGTCCCCTTCCTTGCGGATCCGCCCGTTCGTCATCGGCGTTTCCCTCTGCCCTTCCCCGATCCCGGCTTTCCCGCGTTCAGAAGATGGAATGCGAAACTGTGGTTGACCACTTTTTCCGAGATGCTGTACGGGTCCATCCGCTTCTTCGCCATGTCGGCGAGGAGCGGATCGAGAAGCCCGTGGGCGTCGAGGTCCGCCACGGCTTTCCCGATCAGGCGCGTCTTGAGGATCTCGACCAGTTCCACCCGCGCCTTCTCCCGAAGGTACCGGGAAAGGTTCTTCTCCTGGTAGATATACTCCCGGTGCCGGTCCACGGCGTCCAGGAGACCCGCCGTCCCGGTGTCGGTCGCCGCGATGGTGGGCAGGACGGGAGGCTTCCAATCCCCTTCCGCGTACTCCCCCATCGAGACCATCGTCTCGATCTCACGCTGCGCCTTGTCGGCGCCGTCCCGGTCCGCCTTGTTGACGACGAAGATGTCGGCGATCTCGAGGATCCCCGCCTTGATCGCCTGGATGTCGTCCCCGAGCCCGGGAACGACGATCACGAGGTTGGTGTGCGCCACCTTGACGATCTCCACCTCGTCCTGCCCCACGCCGACCGTCTCGATGAGGATGATATCCTTCCCCATGGCGTCCATGACGTTCACGATGTCGATCGTGGATCGGGAAAGGCCCCCGAGGTGCCCCCGCGTGGCGAGACTCTTGATGAACACTCCCTCGTCGAGGGCGTGCTGCTGCATTCGGATCCGGTCGCCGAGGATGGCGCCGCCGGTGAAGGGGCTTGTCGGGTCGATGGCGACGATCCCGACCGATTTCCCCCGCGTCCGCAGGTGGGTGGTGATCCGGTTCACGAGGGTGGACTTGCCCGAGCCCGGCGCACCCGTCACGCCGATGATGTAGGCGCGCCCCGTATGCCGGTACAGTCCCTTCAGGGTGCGGATCGCCGCCGGGATCTCGTCGTCCAGGTCGCGCATCAGCCTGGCGGCGGCCCGGGTGTTCCCGGCAAGGATCTCCTTCCCGGCGGCGTTCACGGCGGTCAATAGCCCCGGATCAGGTTGCGCGCGATGATGATCCGCTGCACCTCGGAGGTCCCTTCCCCGATCTCGCACAGCTTCGCGTCCCGCATGTATCGCTCCGCCGGGTACTCCTGAGTGTACCCGTACCCGCCGAACACCTGTACGGCCTTGATCGTACCCCGCATCGCGGCCTCGGAGGCGAACAGCTTGGCCATCGCCGCCTCCTGGGTGTAGGGCCGGCCGGCGTCCTTGAGCGAAGCCGCCCGGAAGGTCATCAACTCCGCCGCCTCCAGCTCGGTCCCCATGTCGGCGAACATCCACTGGATCGCCTGGAATTCCGACACGGGTCGCCCGAACTGCACCCGTTCCTTCGCGTAGGACAGCGCCTCCTGCATCGCCCCGAGGCCGATTCCCACGGAGAGGGCGGCGATGGAGATCCGGCCCCCGGCGAGGTTTTTCATCGTGTCCCGGAAGCCGGAATGGACCTGGCCGACCACGGCTTCCGGCCCGAGCTCGAGGTCCTCGAAAACCAGCTCCGCGGTGTCGGAGGAGCGCATGCCGAGCTTGTGGAGTTTTTTCCCGACCGAGAGCCCCTTCGTCCCCGCAGAGAAGGCGAAGGCGGTGACGCCGTCCTTTCCCTTCTCCTTGTCCGTGACGGCCAGGACGACGTAGACCCCGGCGACGTTCCCCTGGGTGATGAACATCTTGCTCCCGTTGAGCACCCAGCGGTCCTTTTTCCACTCCGCCCGGGTCCGCATCCCGAGGGAGTCGGATCCCGATCCGGGTTCGGTAAGCCCCCAGGCCCCGAGCTGCCTGCCCGACGCCAGTCCGGGGAGGTACTTCCGCTTCAGGGCTTCCGACCCGAACCCGAGGATGTGCGCGGTGCAGAGGGAGTTGTGGGACGCCACCGTCAGGCCGAGCGAGCCGTCCCCCTTCGAGATCTCTTCCACCGCGACGGCGTAGCTCACCGTGTCCATCCCGGATCCGCCGTACTCCTCCGGGACCATCGCGCCGAGAAGCCCGAGCTCCCCGAGTTTCGCCACCGTCTCCACGGGGAACTCCGCCGTGGCGTCCCACTCGCGCGCCTTCGGCCGGACCTCCTTCGCCACGAAGGTCCGCAGCATGTCCCGCAGCGCCTGCTGCTCGGGGGTGAGGAGGAACTCCATTCCGCTACTCCGCGGGCACGAAATAGACATCGGACGGCTTCAATTGGGAATTGCGGCGGAACTTCGCCTTCACCTTCATCCCGATCCGGATCTCTTCCGGTTCCACCGGGCCGATCAGCCGGGAAAGGAACAGCGTGTCGACCCCGTCGAACTCCACCAGGACGAGGTGGAAGGGGGTCTCCTTCAGGAACTCCTCCCCCCCGAAATAACAGGTGGTGAAGGTGTGAACGCGTCCCGACTGGGGGATTTCGACCCACTCGGTCTCCCGCCCGCAATGAGTGCACGCCAGGCGGGGGTTCGCCCAGGTGTAGTCGCACTTCCTGCACTTCGTCCCGAGAAGCTTCCCGTTCGAAAGTCCCGCGAAGAAGGGGGAGTCCTGCCCGTAGGAGTGGATATAATCGATTTGATACGGCTGCTTGATGACGATCGGGGACATCCCTTTGAGCGCCTTCAGGTCGGCCGGCATCGGAACGTTGAAGACCGTCGTCCCGGTCATCAGTTCCTCGACCTTCTTCGGTGCCGCCGGCGCTTTCGCCGGATTCTTCTTCGCCATGGTCACCACCCCCGTTCCATGATCGACACGGTGACGTAGGTTCCCGTCCCCGCGTGGCTGTGGATCAGTCCGCGATCGGCCTTCTTGAGTTGAAGTTCCCCGTCGCCGTAATGCTTCTTGATGCTCCCCTGGATCTGCCAGAAGGCGAACACGGCCTGCATGAGACCCGTCGCGCCCACCGGGTGGCCGCAGGCGATCAGGCCGCCCGAAGGATTGACCGGGAGCGTCCCCTTCTTCGGGAGCTTCATCCCGTAGTCGATCTGCGGCATGAAGGGGTACCCCTCCTCGACGAATTTTCCGCCTTCGCCGTACTTGCACAGGGCGAGGTCCTCGTACGTCTGGATCTCGGAAGAGGTGTAGGCGTCGTGGAGCTCGACGAAGTCGATCTGCTTCAGGGGGTCCGTGATCCCCGCCATCTTGTAGGCCTGGAGTCCGGCGCTGCGGCCTGCGCGGAACGAGTGTACGCCCGGGTATTTCAGTTTCCTGTAGTCGCTCTTCTTCTCGTTCGGCGCGAGGAGCACCTCGCCGTGGGGACGGTCCGCCATCCGCATCATGTCGGTCCCGGTTCCGACGCCGGTGATCTTCACGGGGCGGTCGGTGAGCTTGAACGCCGTCTCCTCGTCCGCGAGGATGCAGGTCGCCGCGCCGTCGGACATGACGCAGATGTCCAGGAGCGTCAGCGGGTAGGCGACCATGTCCGAGTTGCGGACGTCGGCGATGGTCAGCTTGCGGCGCTTCTGGGCGTAGGGGTTGCCGTAGGCGTTCATGTGGTTCTTGACCGACACCATCGCGAGCTGCTCCACGGTGGTGCCGAACTCGTGCATGTGCCGGTTCACCATCATCGCGTAGTACCCGGAGTAGAAGCCGCCGATCGGGTAGTCGAAGTTGACGTCGGACGCCAGCGCGATGAACTCGTTCCCCTTCCACGTCGGGACGTGGGACATCGTCTCGAAGCCGAACGCCGCGCAGACGTTCATCCGTCCCGAGGCGATCGCTTCCCATCCCGCCTGGAAACAGAGGCCGCCCGTGGCGCCCCCCCCCTCGATCCGCTTGTTCGGTTTCGGGCACAGGCCCAGGTAGTCGACCGCCATGATCCCCGCCATGAGCTGGCGGGTGAAGTGGTCCGAGAAGTAGGACGCCACGGATCCGTCGATCATGGAGAGCTTCAGCTTCGGGACGTCCTTCATCGCGTAGTCGAACGACTCCTTCACCATCTTCTGGAACGTCGCGTCCGGGCGCGCCTTCGCGAACTTGCTCACCCCGCCCGAAACCATGTAGACCGGTCTCACGTTCTACCCCCCTTGTCTGCTGGAATGCCTTTCTTCCCGCGTTCCTTCGGCCGGCCTACTTCCTCGGCTGGATCCGCCGGTTCACGTAGTCGACGATCTCCTGGATCGTGGTCCCGGGCGTAAAGACCCGGTCGACCCCCTTCTTCACGAGCTTCGGGATGTCGGCGTCCGGGATGATCCCGCCGCCGAAGAGCACCACGTCGCCCATCTTGTTTTCCCGGAGCAGCTCGATGACCCGCGGAAACAGGTAGTTGTGCGCCCCGGAGAGGATCGACAGCCCGATGCCGTCGACGTCCTCCTGCGCCGCCGCGCTCACGATCATCTCCGGGGTCTGGTGCAGACCCGTGTAGATGACCTCCACGCCGGCGTCCCGCAGCGCGCGGGCGATGATCTTCGCCCCGCGATCGTGACCGTCGAGTCCCGGCTTTCCGACCAGGATGCGGATCTTGCGGGCCGCCTTCTTCGGGGTCGACGCCGCCGCGCCCTTTCCCTTTGCCGTCGCCATCGCTCCTCCTTCTCCTTCTCGTTCTCGTTCTTTCAGAACATCGCCGGGTCGGTGTATACGCCCATCGTCTCCCGGAGGGTATCGCACATCTCGCCGAGGGTGACGTACGCGCGCGCCGCGTCCACCAGGAGCGGCATCAGGTTCACCTTCGGGTCGAGGGACCCTTCCTTCAGCGCGGACAAGCACGCCTGCGCCTTTTTCGCATTCCGCTTCCGGCGGACTTCCTTCGTCCGCGCGACCTGCTGTTTCTCCACGCGTTCGTCGACCTTCAGCAGGGGGATCGGGGCCTCGTCCGGGGACCGGTAGACGTTGAGGCCGACGATGCGCTTCTCCCCCGCGTCCACCAGGCGCTGGAAGTGGAACGCCGCGTCGGCCACCTCCCGCTGGGGGTACCCCCGCTTGATCGCGGCCACCATCCCGCCCATCTCGTCGATCTTCCGGATGTACTCCATCGCCTTCTCTTCCATCTCGTTCGTCAACTGTTCCAGGAAGAACGAGCCTCCCAGCGGATCGATGGTGTTGGCGACTCCCGACTCCTCGGCGATGATCTGCTGGGTCCGGAGCGCGACGGTCACGGCCTGCTCGGTGGGGAGCGCCAACGTCTCGTCCATCGAGTTGGTGTGGAGCGACTGCGTTCCCCCGAGAACTCCCGACAGGGCCTGGAGAGCGACGCGGACCACGTTGTTCATCGGCTGCTGCGCGGTCAGGGTGCAGCCGGCCGTCTGGGTGTGGAACCGCAGCTTCCACGAGTTTTCGTCCTTCGCGTGGAACCGCTCCCGCATGATCCGCGCCCACATGCGGCGCGCCGCCCGGTACTTGGCGATCTCCTCGAAGAAGTCCATGTGGGCGTTGAAGAAGTACGACAGGCGGGGGGCGAACTTGTCCACCGGGATCCCCGCGTCGATCCCCGCCTGCACGTAGGCGATCCCGTCCCCGATCGTGAACGCCAGCTCCTGGACCGCCGTGGACCCCGCCTCGCGGATGTGGTAGCCGCTGATGCTGATCGTGTTCCACTTCGGGACGTTGTCGGCGCAGTAGCCGAGGATGTCGGTGATGATCCGCATCGACGGCTCGGGGGGAAAGATCCAGGAGTGCTGGGCGATGTACTCCTTGAGGATGTCGTTCTGGATCGTTCCGCCGACCTTGTGGAAGGGAACTCCCTGCTTCTCGGCGACCGCGAGGTACATCGCGAAGACCATCGCCGCGGGGCCGTTGATCGTCATCGAAGTGGTGACCTTGTCCAGCGGGATCCCGTCGAACAGGATCTCCATGTCCTTCAGGGAATCCACCGCGACGCCGCACATCCCCACCTCTCCCTTCGCCCGGAGGGAATCGGAGTCGTATCCCATGAGCGTCGGGAAATGGAACGCGGTGGAAAGGCCCGTCTGCCCCTGCGAGAGCAGGAACTTGAACCGCGCGTTCGTGTCCTCCGCCGACCCGAACCCGGCGAACTGGCGCATCGTCCACAACCTGCCCCGGTACATCGAGGGCTGCACTCCCCGGGTGTACGGGTACTGCCCGGGGAATCCGAGGTCCTCCCCGTAATCGAAGTTCGAAAGCGGATCGGGAGTGTACAGAGTCCCGATCTCCTCGTCGGATACGGTGGAGAACCGCTTGATTCGTTCCGGCGACCTGCGCAGGCCCGGGGACAACGCTTCGTCCTGCCACTTCTTCCGGTGGGCCGCGATCCCTGCTAACTTTTTCCTGTCGTACATGGTGCCTCCCAATAGTGCTGCATTACATAAATACTTTGACTCGGCTGCGTCGCCTCGGAGGGCGGGGCTCCGTTCGTGGCTCGCCGTGCGATGAACCCGCACGGCTGCGCTTTACCTCACTCCGCCCCCCCTCCTGCGGCGACTCCGCCGGACCCTCCTGTGCGGCTGGCTCATCGCTCCACGCCCACGCGGGCGTCCACGCCCTTCGAATAATAGTGCCGGATTTCGCGCATCTCCGTCACGAGATCCGCCGCCTCGACGATTTCGGGCGGTGCGCCCCGGCCCGTGAGGACGAGCTCCAATCCGTCGGGCTTCCCCTTCACGACTTCGAGCACTTCCTCGACCGGGATCAGGCGAAAATCCATCGCGCAATTGATCTCGTCGAGCACCACGATATCCGCATTCCGGCCCGAGATGATCTCTTTCGCCAGTTCCCATCCCTCGCGCGCCAGCCGGACGTCCTCGGGATCCGGGTTCTTCCGGTTCACGAACGTGTCGCGGCCCGCCTGGCGGATCTCCACGAAGGGGGCGAGCATCCGGACCCCCGCCAATTCGCCGTAGTCGATCCACCCCTTCATGAACTGGATGATGACCGTCTTGAGTCCGTGGCCGGCGGCGCGGACGGCCAGCCCGAGGGACGCGGTGGTCTTCCCCTTCCCGTTCCCCGTGTACACCTGGACGTACCCTTTTCCGATCCGCCCCTCGATCATGTCTCCCCTACCGGTTGAGAGCCCGCGAGATCACCAGGCGCTGGATCTCGGAGGTCCCCTCGTAGATCGTGGTCACCCGGATATCCCGCAGGTGGCGCTCCACCGGGTATTCCCGGATGTAGCCGTACCCGCCCAATATCTGCACCGCCGCGTGGCACGCGCGGTTCCCGGCCTCGGTGGCGAAGACCTTGGCCATCGACGCCTCCTTCGAATACGGGACGGTCCGTTCCTTCAGGCACGCGGCGCGGAAAACGAGCAGTTGGGCGGCATCGATCTCGGTCGCGGCATCGGCGAGCTTCCACTGGATCGCCTGGAAATCGCCGATCGCCTGCCCGAACTGGCGCCGGTCCTTCGCGTACTCCGTGGCGGCGGAAAGGGCCGCGCGCGCGATCCCGATCGCCTGCGACGCGATGCCGATCCTCCCGCCGTCCAGCGCGGAAAGGGCGATCTTCAACCCTTCTCCGGGCGAGCCCAGCATCGCGGACTTGCCGATCCGGCATTCCTCGAACGACAGGGAGACGGTGTCGGACCCCTTGAGCCCCATCTTGCGCTCGCCCTTTCCCACGTTGAATCCCGGCGTTCCGGGCTCCACGAGGAAGGCGCTGATCTTCCGCGGCGACTTTTGCGTCAGCGCCAGGACGATCGAGACGCAGGCGTGCGCGCCGTTCGTGATGAAGACCTTCGAGCCGTCGAGGACGAAATGCCCTCCGTCTTCCCGGGCGAACGTCGATAGCCCCCCTGCGTCGGAGCCGGCCCCCGGCTCGGTGAGGGCGAACGCCCCGGCGCCCTTCCCGCCGGAGAGCATCGGAAGATATTTCCGCCGCTGCTCCTCGCCCCCGAAGCGGTAGATTGTCTCCCCCACCATGTTCGTGACCGCCATCCCGACTCCCGTCGAGGCGCATCCCCCCGCCACTTCCCGCAGGGCGATGGTATATGCCACGGGGCCCGCCTCCGATCCTCCGAAGGAGGCCGGGTACAGCATCCCGAGCAGCCCCAGCTCGGCCAGCCGCCGGTGATTCTCCTCCGGGTAGCGGCTCTCCTCGTCGACCTGAGCGGCCCGCGGGGCGAATTCCTTCCGGGCAAGCGCCCGGACCATCTCCTCTACCTGCCGCTGTTCGTCGGTAAGGCGGAAGTCCATCCGTCGCTATCCCTTCAACAGTGCGGACGAGATGACCAGCCGCTGGATCTCGGAGGTCCCCTCGTAGATCTCCGTGATCTTCGCGTCGCGGAAGTGGCGTTCCGCCGGGTACTCCTTGATGTACCCGTAGCCGCCGTGGATCTGGACGCCTTTCACCGCCGCGCGCATCGCCGCCTCGGAGGCGTACAGCTTCGCCATCGACGACTCCTTCGAGTGGCGCATCTTGCGGTCCTTCATCCAGGCGGCCCGCCAGGTGAGCAGCCGCGCCGCGTCGATCTCGGTGGCCATGTCCGCCAGCATCCACTGGATCGCCTGGAAATCGCTGATCGGCTGCCCGAACTGCTTCCGGTCCTTCGAATAGGAGAGCGCGTCCTCCATGGAGGCCCTGGCGATCCCGAGGGCCTGCGCCGCGATCCCGATGCGGCCTCCGTCGAGGGTGTTCATGGCGACCTTGAAGCCGTCCCCCTCGTTTCCCAGGCGGTTCTTCGCCGGGACCCGGACGTCTTCGAAGATGATCGAGGACGTGGCCGACGCCTTGATCCCCATCTTCTTCTCGGGCTTTCCCAGGGAGATTCCCTTCCACTTCATGTCGACGACGAAGGCGGTGATCCCCTTGTGTCCCTTCGACTTGTCGGTCATGGTGAAGAGGACGCAGGTGTCCGCCTGGGGCGCGTTCGTGATGAAATTCTTCGTCCCGTTGACGACGTAGAAGTCCCCGTCGCGGACCGCGGTCGTCTTCTGCGATCCGGCGTCGGATCCGGCGCCGGGCTCCGTGAGGCCGAAGCACCCGAGCTTCTTCCCCGAGGCCATCGGCGCGAGGTACTCCCTCTTCATCTCATCGGAGCCGAACTTGAGGATCGGGTCGCACGCCAGGGAATTGTTCACCGACATGATGACGCCGGTGGAAGCGCACGCCCGGGAGATCTCCTCCATGGCGATCGCGTAGCAGACGTTGTCCATCCCCGCGCCGCCGTGCTCCTCCGGGACGGCGATCCCCATGAAGCCGAGATCCCCCATCTGGCGCACCAGCTCGGTGGGAAAGCGGCCGGACTCGTCGAGTTCCGCCGCCCTCGGAAGGACCTCCTTCATGGCGAAGTTCCGCGCCGTCTCCTGGATCATCCGCTGCTCGTCGCTCAGGTCGAACACCATCGCTTCGTCTCCCTTAAGATTCGAGATGGGGGGCCCTCTCCGGTTTCATCTCCCGGTGAAAGCCGGCTTCCGCTTTTCGAGAAACGCCGCGATCCCTTCCTGCCGGTCCGCGGTCGAAAACCCGGCGGCGAACAGGCTCGCCTCGAGCGCGCACGCGTTGCCGAGGTCGAGGTCCAGTCCCCGGTTCATCGCCATTTTCGCCGTACGGACCGCCACCGGGCCCCGGGAGAGGATCTTTTTCGCGATCTCCCTCGCCGCGTTCATCAACTCCGCCGCCGGCACGACCTTGTTCACGAGGCCGATCTCGTACGCCCGCTGCGCGGAGATCATCTCCCCCGTCAACACCAGCTCCTTCGCCAGATTGCGCCCGACAAGGCGCGGCAGGCGCTGCGTCCCGCCGTACCCCGGGATGATCCCCAGGTTCACCTCGGGCTGCCCGAAGCGGGCCGTGTCCGAGGCGACCAGGAGATCGCACGCCATCGCCACCTCGCACCCCCCGCCCAGCGCGAACCCGTTGATCGCACCGATCACCGGCTGGGGCATCCGCTCGATGAAGGAGAGGACCCCCTGCCCGAGGAGGGCGAAGTCGAGCGCCTGCATCGTCGTGAAGGCTTTCATTTCGGAGATGTCGGCCCCGGCGATGAACGCCTTCTCCCCGGAGCCGGTCAGGAGGACCACTCCCACGTCTTCCCTCGAGGAGATCTCCTCCATCGCGGTCCCGAGTTCCCGCACCGTGGGAGGGTTCAGCGCATTCAGGGATTTCGGCCGGTTGAACGTGACGGTGGCGATCCGTTCCGAAACGTCGACGAGCAGGTTCTCGTAGGCCATCGCTTCCCCCTCACGCCATCCCGTAGGTATAGAATCCGCGCCCCGTCTTCTTCCCGAGGTACCCGGCTTCGACGTGCTTTCGCAGCAGCGGGCACGGACGGTACTTCGGATCCCCCAGCCCCTGCTGGAGGACATTCATCACCTCGAGGCAGGTATCGAGCCCGATGAGGTCCGCAAGCGCCAGCGGTCCCATCGGGTGGTTCGCCCCCATCTTCATGATCGCGTCGATGTCCGCGGCCTCCCCGACCCCTTCCATCAGGGCGTAGACCGCCTCGTTGATCATCGGCATCAGGATCCGGTTCGCGATGAATCCCGGAAAATCGTTCGACGGGACCGGTTCCTTCCCGAGCGAGCGTGCAAGCGTCATGGTCGCGTCGAACGTTTCCTTCGACGTCTGCAACCCGCGGATGACCTCGACGAGCTTCATGAGGGGGACCGGGTTCATGAAATGCATCCCGATCACCTGCCCGGGCCGCCTCGTCGCCGCGGCGATCTTCGTGATGGAGATGGAGGAGGTGTTCGTCGCGAGGATCCGCCCCGCGGGAACCGCCTCGTCGAGCTTTCGGAAGATGGAAAGTTTCAGGTCCTCCCGCTCGGTGGCAGCCTCGACGACGAGGTCGCAGGAAGAGAAGCCGTCGAACCCGGTCGTCGTCAGCAACCCGGAGAGCATCCGTTCCTTGTCCTGCGCCGTGATTTTTTCCTTCCGGACGAGGATGTCCAGCCCCTTCCCGATACCCTCCCGGGACTTGGCGAGGACCGCGTCGGCCACGTCGTTCAGGACGACCTGGTATCCGCTCATCAGGGAGACCTGCGCGATCCCGCTTCCCATCTGGCCGGCCCCGACGACCCCGATCTTCGCGATCCCCATTCCATCCTCCCAGTTTAAAATTAATTATCGGTATGTTTAGTCAATATGCTCAAGTGTTGCTAGAGCTTTTCGACCAGCACCGCCACGGCTTCTCCACCGCCGATGCAAAGGGAGGCGACGCCGTATCGTTCCCCGCGATCCGCCATCGCGTACAGCAGCGTGGTGAGGATCCGGGCCCCGGAGCAGCCGACGGGGTGACCCAAGGCGACGGCGCCGCCGTTCACGTTCACGCGCTCCGGGTCCAGCGACAGCCCCCGGATGGCGGCGATCGTGACCCCCGCGAACGCCTCGTTGATCTCGAAGAGTCCCACCTTCTCCTTCGCCACGCCCGTTTTCAGAAGAAGCTTCCGGATCGCGTCCACCGGGGCGATCGTGAACCAGACCGGCTCGAGGGAGGCGGTGGCGTATCCGACGATGCGGGCGATCGGCTTCGCCCCGAGGCGTCTTGCGGCGTCCATCGACATCACCACGACGGCCGCCGCACCGTCGTTGATCGTCGAGGCGTTCCCGGCGGTGACGGTGCCGTTCTTCTCGAAGACGGGCCGAAGCGTGGGAAGCTTCGACACGTTTCCGCGTCCCGGCTCCTCGTCCACCAGGAACGGTACCGGGTCCCCCTTGCGCTGCGGAACCGGAACCCCCACGATTTCGCCGTTGAACTTCCCGTCCCGGATGGCGGACAGCGCACGAGTGTACGAGGCGGCGGCAAACGCGTCCTGGTCCTCCCGCGAGATCTTGTGCTCCTTCGCAAGCGTCTCCGCGCAGTTTCCCATGTGGAGGTCGTTGTAGACGTCCCAAAGGCCGTCGATGATCATGTGGTCGTGGATCGTGTCGTTCCCCAGCCGATATCCGGAGCGTGCCTTCTTGAGCAGGTACGGCGCCTGGCTCATCGACTCCATCCCTCCGGCGACCACGACCTCGAACTCCTCCGTGGCCACGGACTGGGCGGCGAGCATGACGGCCTTGAGGCCGGAGCCGCACATCTTGTTGATCGTTAACGCTCCGGCGGAGACCGGGATGCCTGCGTAGATGCCGGCCTGGCGGGCGGGCGCCTGGCCTACCCCCGCGGAGAGGACGTTCCCCATGATCACCTGCTCCACGTCCTCCTTGCGGATCCCGCCGCGGGACACCGCCTCCGCGATCGCGACGGCGCCGAGCCGGGGCGCCGGGATCTCGGAGAGTCCCCCCAACAGCGATCCGATGGGAGTTCTCGCGGCTCCGGTGATGACGGCTTCCTTCATGGGCGCATCTCCTTTCCGGTCGTTCCCGGGTCGTCCCGGGACGGTTCCTCCAGCACCTTGCTCCTCAGACGTTGCTGGTATTCCCTGATCTCTTTTTTCAGTGACGTCAATTGCGCGATCCGGTCATCGATCTGCGTGGCCCGCTCGTCGAGGATCTCCAGAAGTTTCGGGAGGATCTCGCGGTTGTTCCGCTGTTTCCGGTAGATTTTTTCGAGATCGACCATCTCCGCGAGGGAAAGGCCGAGAACCTTGAGGCGGTTGATGAACTTCAGGCGGCGGACATCGTGGTCGGTGTAGACGCGCTTGCCGTTCTCGATCCGTCGAACGCTGTGAAGGAGTCCGATCTCTTCGTAGTAACGGATCGTTCGCTGGGAGAGATCGACCGTGCGGCTGATCTCTCCGATCGAGTACGTTTCCTCGGGCGCCTTCCTCATTTCTCACCACCTTACGTTAACTGGCAAAATCGTATCCGTTGTCGCCACAGCGTGTCAACTGCATTTTTACGGATAGTCTGAGTATGCTTCGGTGCTCGCGGGGGGCTTCCACTCCGCTACGTTCGCGACCTTCGCCCGCTCACTGCGATTCCACTCGACGCAAGCTCTGCCTCGTTCCATACGCCGCTGCGTGGAACCCCCCGCTGCGCCCTACGCACCGTGAGAGACTATCCGGCGACGATCCGCTTCGCCAGGACGAGCAGCGGGTCTCCCCTCTCCTCCCCCGAGGGATTGATCACGGAATTATCGTCGAGTCCGAGGATCGTGGAAAGGAGGCGTGAATGCGCCTCGGGAGGCAGGAAGATCCCGGCGCGGACGATGTCCTTGTGTTCCGCCGGGGTCAGGAATTCCGTCTCGCGGGCGCACCGTTCGTCGAGCGTGGCGAGAAGAGATCGCCGGATCGCGTATGCCCGAAGGGATTTCCAGATCGCCCCTTCGGATGCCGGGCGACCCGCGGCGTTTCCCGTCCACTCCACCAGCGCCTCGACGCGGTCGAGCGCTTCTTCGACGTTCGCCGGCTTTGTCTCGTCCCCCTCCATCCAGACGTCGATCCGTCCGGACCATCCCGGGCGATCTTCCCCGGATTCAAGGGCGATCGGCAGCAGGCCGGCGGCGTGGAGGATCTCGGGAACCGGTGCGAAGGCGGAAGGGAGCCAGCCGACGACTTTCCCGCCGGTCAGGGCTTTCCAGAGGATGACGACGCCGGAGGGATCGGACGCCACGCCCGCCGCGAACCGGATCCCCTCCGAGACGCTCCGTCCGCGCACCGGGCCGTTACGCCCCGGCGTGGATCACCGCGAGGATCAGCGCTTCCCGGTGATCCGCGGAATGGACGTGGTGGGGGATCGTGGAGTTGTAATAGATGCTGTCCCCTTCCTCGAGGACGTCGGAGAGGCTCCCCAGGCATACCGATACCTTCCCGGAGAGGACGTACAGGAACTCCTCCCCGTCGTGGACGCTGCGTGCCGAGGGAGGCTCGGAGAGCGGCTGCAGCCGCACGAGGAAAGGCTCCATCTTCCGGCCCGCCTTGCCCGCGCCGAGCGATTCGTACGTGTAGGAGGACTTCCCCCCGTCTTTCAGCCCGACACGCGAAACGGTGGTGCGGTCCTCCTTCCGGACGATGGAGAACTCCCGTTCCTCCTTCCCGCCGATGAACGAGGAGACGGTGGTCCCGAAGGTGTTGGCGATCTTCACGAGCGTTCCGAGGGAAGGCGAGACCATCCGGTTCTCGACCTGCGTGAGGAGCGCGGCCGAGAACCCGGTCTTCTCGGCGAACTGTTGCACCGTGAGCCCCTGTTTCTCCCGGAATGCGCGGATATGCTCCCCCACCGGGATCTCGGGGGCTCCCCCCGCTCCATCCGCGATCCCCGACTCCCTGGCCACCCGGGACAGGAGGTCGTCCATCGTCTCGTCACGCGTGAATTCCGGCAAGGGCCGCTCCTTCCTTCAAGGCGTTGACGTTCAGCGGGATGAACTTTTCGTACTTTTTCGAGACCACCTTCGGAAGGCAGTCGAACACCGTCGGAAGGCGAACGATTCCGGAACGCGCGACGTACGCCCCGAGGGCGACCATCGACGCCATCTGGCGGCTGCCGATCTTGTTGCGGGCGATGTCGTCCGCGGGGATCGACAGGAGCCGGACGTCGTTCCGGGTCACCAGGCGTTCCTCCACAAGGGAACTGTTGATGATGAGGTCCCCTCCCGGCGCCAGCATGGGGAGGAATTTCTCCATCGAGGGGCCGTTCATGATGAGGAGGGCCTTGGGACGGCCGACCACGGGGGAGCCGATCTCCTCGTCGGAGACGACCACCGTGCAGTTCGCCGTGCCGCCCCGCATCTCCACTCCGTACGCGGGGAAATAGGTGACGTGCTTCCCTTCCTCCATCGCCGTGAGTGCCAGCAGGTTCCCGATCATCAGGATCCCCTGGCCGCCGAATCCCGCCATGATGATGTCGCCCGTCATGCGAAGTCCGCCTGCTTCCGTTCCTTGTAGACACCGAGCGGGAAATATTCCGACATCTCCCCGAGCACCCGGCCCTGCGCGTCCAGCGGTTTCATCCCCCAGTTCGTCGGGCAGGTCGAGAGGAACTCCACGATGGAGAACCCCATCCCGTTGATCTGCATCTCGAACGCCTTGCGGACCGCCGCCTTCGCTTTCCGGATCTGCGCCGGGGTGGATACGGCGACCCGGGCCGAGTAGGCGGTCCCGTCGAGGCCGGCCAGGAGTTCCGCCATCTTGATCGGATAGCCGTCGCTGCGGAAATCCCGTCCGTACGGCGTGGTGGAGGTTTTCTGCCCGAGAAGGGTGGTGGGCGCCATCTGGCCGCCGGTCATTCCGTAGGTGGTGTTGTTCACGAACACGACGGTCAGGTTTTCCCCCCGGTTCGCGGCGTGGATGACCTCCGAGGTCCCGATCGCGGCGAGGTCGCCGTCCCCCTGGTAGGTGAAGACGAACTTGTCCGGTTGCGCCCGCTTGACGCCGGTGGCTACCGCGGGGGCGCGCCCGTGCGGCGCCTCGACCACGTCCACGTCGATGTAGTCGTACAGGAAGACGGCGCACCCGACGCACGCCACGCCGATCGAATTCTCCCGGACCCCGTACCGGTCGATGCACTCCGCGACGATCTTGTGGATCGTCCCGTGATGGCATCCCGGGCAGAAGTGGGTCTTCACGTCGACCAGGCTCCGGGGCCGCGTATATACCGGTTTCGTAAACTCCGTTTTCCCCTCGATGCTCATCCCTTCCTCCCCGCCAGCGCACGGATGCGATCGAGGATCTCCTCCGGGGTCGGCATGGCGCACGGCTTTCCGAGAAACGCGATCCGGTCGTGGAGCGGCGTGGACTGCCGCACGTCCTCCACCATCTGCCCGGTGTTCATCTCGATGACCAGCACGACGTCGACCGTCTTCGCGAGATCGAACACTTCCCTCTCCGGGAACGGGAACAGCGTGATCGGACGCAGCATCCCGACCGGGATCCCCTCCTTGCGCGCCCACTGGATCGCCGTTTTGCTCACACGGGCCGCCGTACCGAAGGCCACGACCGCGATCTTCGCGCCGTCCAGCAGGAACGACTCCGCCCGCGTTTCGGTCTTGCGGATCCGTTCGAACTTTCCGTGCAGCTTCCAGTTGTGGACCTCGATGGCGTTGTCTTTCAGGTGAAGCGATTTCACGTGGAGGCGTTCGCGACCCGCGCAGCCGGTCAGCGCCCACGGCTTTTCCGCCGTCGCGGCCGAATCGTACGGAGTCGCCTCGAACGGCTCCTTCATCTGGCCGACGATGGCGTCCCCGAGGATCACGGCGGGCGTGCGGTACCTGTCCGCAAGGTCGAAGGCGAGCATGGTGAGGGTGTACATCTCCTGGACCGAGTGCGGCGCCAGCACGATCAGCCGGTACCCGCCGTGGCCGCCGCCCTTGACCGCCTGGAAGTAGTCCCCCTGGGAGGGGGCGATGCCGCCGAGGCCCGGGCCGGAACGGGAGATGTTGACGATCACCGCGGGCAGTTCCGATCCCGCCATGTAGGAAAGCCCTTCCTGCATGAGGGAGATCCCGGGGCCCGAGGAGGAAGTCATCACCCGTTTTCCCGATGCGGAGGTGCCGAGGATCATGTTGATCGTGGCCACTTCGCTCTCGGCCTGCAGAAACGTCCCGCCGAGAGCCGGAAGGTGGGCCGCCATGTATTCGGGAATGTCGTTCTGGGGAGTGATCGGGTAACCGTAATAGTGCCGGCACCCGGCGGCGATCGCTCCGAGGCAGATCGCCTCGTTCCCCTTGAGGAGGATCTTCTTCGAGGCTTCCGCGGCGAGCGAGCTCATCGCCACACCTGGATGCACGCGTCGGGACAGGTCTCGGCGCAGATCGCGCAACCGGTGCAGTCGGCGGGACGCTCGAACACGGCGGACGGGTATCCCGCCCGGTTGATCGCCGCGCCCATGACGATGCAATCCTTCGGGCAGGCGGGAACGCACAGTTCGCACGCCTTGCACCGTTCGAAATCGATCTCGATCCGTCCTGTCGCCGTAACCCGTTCCTCCTTCGGCTCCGCCGCCTCGGAGAGGCGGCTCCGTTCGTGGCTCGCCGTGCGGTGAACCTGCACGGCTGCGCACCGCCTCACTGTGCCCCCCGTTCTTCCTACGGCGGGGGTACCCCAGGGAGATTATTTAGTCCGGGAGTGGGGCGCCCCCCTCCTGCGGCGACTCCGCCGGACCCTCCTGTTGTGCCCCCCGTTTTTCCTACTGCGGGGGTACCCCGGCGGCGCGAAGCTCGTACTGAAGCATGCGCCTTCCGTGCCGTCTTCCCGATTCGTATTTATTCGTATTTCGGCTTGAACTCGAAGTAATGGGTCGTGTCGATGATCCGGGAGGTGCGGGAACGGGAGCGCAGCACCACGGACTGGGTGTACGCGCCGCCGCTGAAGAACCGGACGCCCTGGAGATAGTCGCCGAAGGTGACCCCGGTCGCGGCGAACATGACGTCGCTCCGTGCCAGGTCCTCGAGGGAGTAGACGCGGTTCAGGTCCGTCACCCCCATCGTCTTTGCACGCTCGATCTCCTCCTTGTTCCGGAACTTGAGGATCCCCTGGAAGTCGCCGCCCATGCATTTCAACGCCGCGGCCGCGAGCACGCCTTCCGGCGCGCCTCCGGTTCCCATGAGGACGTCCACCCCGGACTCCTCTTTCGATGTCGCGATCGCTCCCGCGACGTCGCCGTCTCCGATCAGCTTGATCCGGGCTCCGGCCTCCCGAACCTCCTTGATCAGGTCCTGATGCCGCGGCCGGTCGAGGATAACGACGCACAGATCCTCGACGTACACCTTGAGCGCTTTGGCGATCCTGCGGAGGTTCTCCGTGGGAGTCGCGGTGATGTCGATCACTCCGCGGGCCTTCGGTCCCACTGCGAGCTTTTGCATATAGGTGTCGGGGGCATGGAGGAAACCGCCCTCTTCCGCGATGGCGATCACCGCGAGGGCGTTGTTCCCCCCGGACGCCACGATGCTCGTCCCCTCGAGCGGGTCGACGGCGATGTCCACTTTCGGCGTTTCGGCCGCCCCGACTTCCTCCCCGATGTAGAGCATGGGCGCCTCGTCCCGCTCCCCTTCCCCGATGACGACGCGCCCCTTGAACTGGACGTAGCTCAACGCTTTCCGCATCGCGGTGACCGCCGCCTGGTCCGCCGCGACGTTGTCCCCGCGGCCCATCAGCCGCGCGGCGGCGAGCGCCGCTGCCTCGGTCACACGGACGACCTCCATCGCCAGGTTCCGTTCCATCGTCAGACCCCCTTTTCCCGGGATTTGTCGTTCGAAAGCGATAGAGCGCGGAATGCGGCGGGAGGACGTACCGGTTTCCCGTCCCGCCCCGTGAAGGCGTGCACGGTGTGCCCCGTCACGAGGAGCGTACCGTCGTCCCGCTCGATCCGGTACCCGAACGCAAGGCGGACCCCACGGATCTCCCGGATCTCCGCGTGGATCCGGAGCACGTCGTCGTACTTCGCGGATGCGTGGTAGCTGGCACCCGCCTCGATGACCGGGAGGAGGACCCCCTGCTCCATCGTCTCGCGGTACGAGAATCCCTTTCGCCGCATCAGCTCCGCACGGCCCACCTCGAACCAGCGAAGGTAGTGTCCGTAGTAGACGATGCCGGCGGCGTCCGTGTCGCCGTAGATCACCCGGAGGGTTGCGACATGCTCCACGTGCCCCCCCGTCAGGCGAGCAGGTATTCGATCAGCCGGGTTCCCACCGGGATGAATTGCCCGGAATCGCGGCCGTCCGCTTCCGTGTACCGCTTCCCCGGGGTCACGGAGAGGCCCGGCGGCGCCGGATAGAAGACGAACGGGACCGGTTCCTGGGCGTGGGTACGGATCGCGACAGGGGTGGGATGGTCCGGGAGCAGAAGGATCCGCAGGTCCCCCTTTTCCCGCACCCGCGCGAGCAGCGGGGTCAGCATCTCCCGATCGATCCGCTCGATCGTGCGGATCTTGTCTTCGACGTTCCCGTTGTGTCCCGCCTCGTCGGGGGCCTCGACGTGGATCAGGACGAAGTCCTTCCGTTCGAGTTCGCGCAGGGCGTACTCGGCCTTTCCCCGGAAGTTCGTGTCGATGTATCCGGTGGCTCCGGGGACATCGACCACCCGCAGCCCCGCGTAGATTCCGATCCCCTTGATGAGGTCCACGGCGGCGACGACGGAGCCGGACAGCCCGAATTTCTCCTCGAACGTCGGGATACGCGGAGCCTTTCCCTGCCCCCAGAGCCAGACCGAATTTCCGGGAAGTTTCCCCGCGGCCACCCTCGCCCGGTTCACCGGATGATCGGCGAACACCTCCCGCGAGATTTCCATGACCGTCAGGAGGAGTTCCGATCCGTCTCCCTTCGGCAGGTACTCCGTGATCTTCTTCCCGTGGATGTCGTGGGGAGGCGTCGTCTTCACGCCGTCGTACCCGCCGGGCCATACCATCAGGTGGCGGTAGGACACTCCCGTGTGGAACCGGACCCCCTTCCCGGCAACCGCCTCCTGGAGCGAGGAGAGAAGTTCCGCCGCTTCGGAGGTGGAAATGTGGCCCGCGGAAAAATCCTCCATCTCCGAGTCGGCTCCGTCGTGTTTCAGCGCAACCACGTTGCACCGGACCGCGACGTCGTCCGGTCCGAGGGAGATGCCGATGGACGCCGCCTCGAGCGGCGACCGGCCGGTGTAGACCGCGGCGGGGTCGTATCCCAGGATGCTCAGGTTCGACACGTCGCTGCCCGGATACATTTCCTTCGGAACGACCTGCACCATCCCGACCGCGCCGTTCGACGCCATGAAGTCCATGTTCGGCTTCTCGGCGGCCTCGAGCGGCGTGCGGTTGCCGATCGCTGGTACCGGCCAGTCGGCCATGCCGTCCCCGAGGAGGATGATGTATTTCCCGCCCATCGATGTCTCCTTCTTCAGAAACCCAGGATCTTGAGGACGTCCCCGAGAACCGGGGGGATCGTCACGGGCGGAACGGATTGCGCGATGGCGTTGTCCGGGTCCTTCAGGCCGTGCCCGGTCAGCGTGCAGACGATGCGCTGCCCTGCCCGGAAGAACCGCTCACGCCCCAATTTTACCACGCCGGCGATCGATGCCGCGGAGGCGGGCTCGCAGAACACTCCTTCCGTCTCGGCGACCATCTTGTACGCCTCGAGGATCTCGGCGTCGCTCACCATCCGGATGAGTCCGCCGGATTCGTCCCGCGCGGCCTCCGCCGGTTTCCAGGAGGCGGGATTGCCGATCCGGATGGCGGTGGCCACCGTCTCGGGCTTCTTCACGGGCGCTCCGCGAACGATCGGGGCCGCCCCCTCCGCCTGCCAGCCGAGCATCGCGGGAAGCCGCTTCGACTTCCCGGCGGCGTGGTAGTCCTTGTACCCGGCCCAGTACGCCGTGATGTTCCCGGCGTTTCCCACCGGGAGAATGTGATAGTCGGGGGCATCGCCGAGCGCGTCGACGATCTCGAACGCCGCCGATTTCTGCCCCTCGATCCGGAACGGGTTCAGCGAGTTCACCAGCGTCACGGGGTACTTCGCGGAAACTTCCTTCACGAGGGTGAGGGCATCGTCGAAGTTGCCCAGCACCTGGAGCACCTGCGCCCCGTGGATCATCGCCTGGGAGAGCTTCCCCAACGCGATCTTCCCCTCGGGGATGAGGACGAACGCCTTCATCCCCGCACGCGCGGCGTAGGCGGCGGCGGAAGCGGAGGTGTTCCCCGTGGAGGCGCAGATGACCGAGTCGGATCCTTCCGCCTTCGCCCTCGACACCGCCATCGTCATCCCGCGGTCCTTGAAGGAACCGGTGGGATTCAGCCCCTCGCACTTCAGGTACAGTTCCGTGCCCGGCGCGATCCGGCGGGCAAGCGCGGGGGCGGGAACGAGCGGCGTGTTGCCCTCCAGCAGCGTGACGACCGCCTCATCAGGGACGGCGGTGAAGAAGCGCCCGTAATGGCGGATGATTCCTTCCCAGTGCATTCGTCCCTGTTCCTTTTAAAGGTTGCTTTCGATCCGGATCATCCGCGTCCGGTCGAGGATATCGTGGAGACGATCCACCTCGACGAGCGCGGCCCGCATGTCGCTTTCCTTCGCGCGGTGGGTGACGATGAAGATGGGGACCGCGCTTTCCCCGCGCCCTTTTTGCAGTACGGACGCGATGCTGATCGCGTGGCTTCCCAGCACCCCGGCGATCCTGGAGAGAACGCCGGGCTTGTCCACCACCCGGAATTTCAGATAGTACTCGCTGTGGACCTGGTCGAACGGCGCAAGATCCGCACGGGCGGAAGGGTCGGCGAGGAAAAACCCCCCGGGTGGCACACGCCCCGTGCAGCCGCTTCGAAGGTTGCGGGCGATCTCGATCACGTCGCTCACCACCGCGGACGCCGTGGGGAGCATCCCGGCCCCCTGGCCGTACGACAGGGAGGAGCCGACGAAATCCCCTTTCACGTAGATCGCGTTGTAGGCGCCGTCGACCGTGGCCAGAAGGTAATGGGACGGGATCATCGTCGGGTGGACCCGTGCCTCGATCCCCGCGCCGTTCTCCTTCGCGATCGCCAACAGCTTGATCGTGTACCCGAACTCCTTCGCGAAGGCGATGTCCTCCTGGTCGATTTCCCGGATCCCCTGGACGAAGATCTCCTTCGGAGGAACGTGACCGCCGGTGGCCAGCCAGACGAGGATCGCCAGCTTGTGCGCCGTGTCGATCCCGTCGATGTCGAACGACGGGTCCGCCTCGGCGATCCCCGCCGCTTGCGCTTCGGCGAGGACCTCGGCGAACGGCTTCCCCTCCTTCGTCATGCGGGAGAGGATGAAGTTGCACGTTCCGTTGATGATTCCGAAGATGGCCCGGATCCGGTTCGCCGCCAGCCCTTCGCGCAGCGTGCGGATGATGGGGATTCCCCCGCCGACGCTCGCTTCGAACCCGAGGTCGACGCCGGCGGCCTGGGCGGCCTTGACGATCTCCGGTCCGCATTCCGCGAGCAGGGCCTTGTTCGCCGTCACCACCGATTTCCCGTTGCGGATCGCCTCCAGGAGAAAATCCTTCGCGGCGCCCGTTCCGCCGACCAGCTCGACGAGGATCCGGACGTCGGGGTCCCGCGCGACCCGCATGCCGTCCTCGATGAGGACTCCCTCCGGCAGGCGCAGGCCGCGGTCTCTCGTGGCCTCCCGGTCCGCGACCCGGACGAGCCGGATCGGGATCCCCACCCGCTTGCGGAGATGCTCCGCGTTCTTGAGGAGGAGCTCCACGGTCCCGGTGCCGACGGTGCCGAACCCGACGACGCCGACCCCGATCTCCCGGAGGGAGGAACTCATCGCGCCTTGACCTTCGGCGGCGCCTGGAGCAGACCCTTCACGCCCCGGATCGCCTGCCGGATCCGGTGCTCGTTCTCCACCAGCGCGAACCGGACGAACCCCTCCCCGTGCTCCCCGAAGCCGATCCCCGGGGAGACGGCCACCTTCGCCTTCGTCAGGAGAAGCTTCGAGAACTCAAGGGACCCCATCTCCCGGAACGGTTCCGGGACCGGCGCCCAGACGAACATCGTCCCCCTGGGCTTCTCGAACTCCCAGCCGATGCGGGCGAATCCGTCGACGAGGCAGTCCCTGCGTTTCCGATACACCTCGACGGCCTCTTCCACCACGCGATGCGGACCGTTGAGCGCCACCGTCGCGGCGATCTGGATCGCCTGGAACATCCCGTAATCGAGGTAGCTCTTGATCCGGGTCAGCGCACCCACCAGGCGGCGGTTCCCGACGACGAATCCGACGCGCCAACCCGGCATCGAGTACCCTTTCGACATGGAGTACAGCTCCACCGCGACATCCTTTGCCCCGGGGACCTGGAGGATCGAGGGCGCCTTGTACCCGTCGAAGACGAGGTCCGCGTACGCGAGGTCGTGGACGACAAACAACTTGTGCTCCTTGGCGAAGGCGACGACGCGCTTGAAGAAATCGAGGTCCACGACCTGGGTCGTCGGGTTGTGGGGGAAGGAGAGGATCATCATCTTCGGCTTCGGCCATAGCGTCTTGATGGCGCGTTCGGCACGCTCGAGGAAATCCCCCTCCCCGCTCGTGAGGGAGATCGACCGCACGTCCGCGCCGGCGATGACCACCGAGTAGGTGTGGATCGGGTACGTCGGGCTGGGGACGAAGGCGATGTCCCCCGGACCCATCGTCGCCAGCACGAGGTGGGACAGTCCCTCCTTCGCGCCGATCGTGGCGATCGCCTCGGTTTCCGGATCGAGCTCCACGCCGTATTTCCGCTTGTACCAGTTGCAGATGGCCAGCCGAAGCTTCGGGATCCCGCGGGAGAGCGAATACCGGTGGTTCTTCGGAATGCGCACCGCCTCCACCAGCTTGTCGACGATGTGCTTGGGGGTGGGAAGATCGGGATTCCCCATCCCCAGGTCGATGATGTCCTCGCCGGCGCGGCGCAACTTCGACTTGAGCTCCACCACGACCGCGAATACGTACGGCGGCAACCGCTGGATTCTCGGGAACTCTTCCATCATGAAATCTCCTGTGAAGGGTAAATTGTTATGCTAATGAATCGCGTCGGCCAAGTCAATTTGCCCCCGGCCGCTTGTCGCGACTCTTTGATAATGTCCCCCTACTGACTCGATAGAAATGTCCCCCTACAATGCCCCTCTGCGATATCAGCGCGGAGGGGGCGATGGGAGGACACTTGTTGATGAGCGGGAAGGAGCGTCTCCGGAAGGTGATCCTGGAGGGGGTCAAGGAAGGTCGTCTCACGATCCGGGAGGCGTCGGCGAGGCTTTCGATCTCCTACCGGCAGGGGAAGAGGATCTATACGCGCTACCTGCGGGAAGGAGACGAGGGGCTGATGCATCGAGGCCGGGGCCGTCCTTCCAACCGGGCCAAGCCCGCTGCGGTGCAGGAGAAGGCGATCGCCCGTTACCGGGAGCGGTACCAGGGCTTTGGTCCCACTTTGGCGTGCGAGAAGCTTGCGGAGGAGGGTGTTGTCCTCCATCACGAGACCTTGCGGCGATGGCTGATCCAGGAGCAGCTCTGGGCCGGTTCCTCGCTCAAGGTCAAGCACCGGTCGTACCGGGAACGGAAGGCCCGCTTCGGGGAGCTGGTCCAGCTCGACGGAAGCCTCCACCGCTGGTTCGGTACGGATCACCCGGAGGCGTGCCTTCTGAACATGGTGGACGACGCCACGGGAAGGACTCTCTCCTGGATGACGGAGCACGAGAGCACGGAAGCGGGGATGCGGCTCCTTTGGCGGTGGATCGAGCATTTCGGGGTCCCCCTGGCCCTCTACACCGACAAGCACACGATCTACCTCTCCCCCCGGGAGCCCACCCTGGAGGAGGCCCTGGCGGGAGAAGAACCCCTTACGGTCTTCGGGCTGGCTTGTCACAAGCTGGGGATCCGGATCATCACGGCCCACTCGCCCCAGGCCAAGGGCCGGGTGGAGCGCAAGCATGGCGTCTTCCAGGACCGGTTCCAAAAGGAGCTCGCCCTTCGGGAAATCAAAACGATCCCGGCGGCCAACGCGCTGCTCCAAAATGGTTTCGTGGAGAACCTCAACCGCCGCTTTGCCGTTCCTCCCGCCGATCCCGCCGATGCGCACCGGCCGATTGCGGCAGGAGAAAACCTGGCGGGGATCTTCTGCCGGGAGGAAAAACGGTGCGTTCAGAACGACTTCACCCTGCGGCACAACAACCGCTGGTACCAGATCACCCACGACAACCGCCTCCTGCCCAAACCAAAAAGCCGCGTCATGGTCCGCACCCTGCTCGACGGAACGGTGCAGCTATGGTTCAAAAACCAGCGGCTGAACTTCGTACCGAGGAACGAGAAACGGCAGCCCGTGGCCGTGCCGAAGAAGCCGCGGTATGTCTATCATCCGCCCCGAAACCATCCGTGGCACGGTCCCGCCAATTCGCAAATCGCGGCCCAATGGCGACGGGAGGACCAAGAGCAAAAGGGGACATTTCTAACGAGCCCAACCAGGGGACATTTCTAAAGAGCTTTGACATTTGCCCCCGGCCGCTCAGTCCTGCCCGACCGCTGCCGCCGAGCGGAGTTCGAGAAACCGCCGTATCCCCACGTGGCCGGGCGCCGACAGGTTCGGGTCCTCGCGGTGCAGCTCCGATGCGATCTCCCGCGCCATCCGGAGGATCGAGGCGTCCCGGACGAGGTCGGCGAACACGAGGTCGGGGATCCCGGATTGCCGCACCCCGGCGAAATCGCCCGGGCCGCGGATTCGCAGGTCCTCTTCGGCGATCCGGAAGCCGTCGACGGTCTGCTCCATGATCGACAGGCGCGCCGCCGCATCCTCCCCCTGCTCTCCCCCCGTCATGAGGAAGCAGGAAGAGGGGCGGATCCCGCGCCCCACCCTTCCGCGGAGCTGGTGAAGCTGCGAGAGGCCGAACCGCTCCGCGTGCTCGACGACCATCACCGTGGCCTCCGGCACGTCGACCCCCACCTCGACGACCGTGGTGGAGACCAGGACGGAGAGATCTCCTTCGTGGAAGCGGCGCATCACCGCCTCCTTCCCGGCGGCCTTCATTCGTCCGTGCAGGAGCCCCACGCCGACTCCGGGGAACGCTTCCCGGAGGCGCTCGGCGGTTCGCGTGGCGTCGCGCAGGGCGATCCGCCCGGATTCCTCCACCAGCGGGAGGACGACGTAGGCCCTTCCTCCCCGTGCCACTTCCCTGCGGATCTCTTCGTACACCTTCCTGCGTCCGTCCTCGGTGACTACCTTCGTACGGACGGGAACCCTGCCCAGGGGCATCTCGTCGATCACCGAGACGTCGAGATCGCCGTACAAGGTGATCGCGAGCGTCCGCGGGATCGGTGTGGCCGTCATGACGAGGAGGTGCGGGGAGGTCTTCGATTTTTTCCGCAGGGCCGCCCGCTGCAGCACGCCGAACCGGTGCTGCTCGTCGATGACCCCAAGGGCGAGGTTTCGGAACTCCACGCTCTCCTGGATGAGGGCATGCGTACCGACGACGATGTCGGCCTCGCCGTTCCTGATCCGTTTCCGCGCGGCCTCCCGCTCCTTCGGCGGGAGCGCGGCGGAGAGCAGCGCGACCCGGACGGGCAACCCCGCCGACAGCGCGTCGAACCTCCGGTAATGCTGCTCCGCGAGGATCTCGGTGGGCGCCATCAGCGCGGATTGCACGCCGTGCCGCCAGGCGACCATCGCGGCGATCCACGCGACGATGGTCTTGCCGCTCCCGACATCCCCCTGCAGAAGCCGGTGCATCGGGTGCGGATTCCCGAGGTCTTTCAGGATCTCGTTGACGACGCGCCGCTGGGCGCCGGTCAGCTCGAACGGCAGCCGCCGCTTGATCTCGCCGACGATCTCGCGGTCCCAGGGGAGCGGTACCGCCTCCTCGCGCTCCGTCCCCGCCCGCCGGAGGGCCAGCGCCCATTGGAGGGCGAAGAGCTCGCCGAAGATCAGGCGTCGCTGCTGGGGGGAGGAGAATTCCCGGAACCGCGCCACGTCGACGTCGTCCCGCGGGAAATGTATGGAGGAGAGCGAATCCTGGAGGGGGGGGATCCCCGCGCGCTCGAGGATCCCGGCGGGGAAGCACTCGACCTCCAGCAAAGCGTGGCGCTGGACCACCTCCCACTGGATCTTGCGGAGGACCCGCGGAGGAACCCCCTCCACCTCCGGGTAGATGGGGACGATCCGGCCCGAATGGACCGGGTCGGCCGCGTCCTCCTCCGCGAGGATCTCCGGGTGGTGCATCTCGGGGAGGAAGCGGAACCACCGCACCGGACCGCAAAGCGTCACCGCATCCCCGACACGGAACCGTTCCGCCAGGGAGGGATGGAACCGGAACCATTTCGCGGAGAGGCGGCCGGTGCCGTCCGCGATCACGATCTCGAGAAGCCGGGTCGTCCGGAACCCGGCCTTGCCCCCCGTCACGGAAAGGATCTTCCCGCGGACGGGCGCGGTCATCCCCGCCTGCAGTTCCCGGATGGGGATCACCTTGCGCCGGTCTTCGTAATCTCTCGGGAAAAAGTAGAGGGCGTCGTGCGGAGTCCGGATCCCCCGGGCGGCGAGTTTTTCGCCGAGACGGGGCCCCACCCCCTTGACGTACTGGATGGGGTGCGCTGCGGTCACCGTTCTCCCGATGAACGTTTCGGTGTCATCGACCTGTCGGCCGGGTCGTCCCGTGGTACTCCTGGAGGCTCCGGACGGACAGCTCGTCCCCGATCAGCTCCTCGATCGCCAGGGAAACGGCGCGCGCGGCGGCCAGGGTGGTGAAGTACGGGACGTTGTAGACAAGGGATGCGCGCCGGATGTAGTAGGAGTCGGCCTTCGATTGCGCCCCGAGGGGGGTGTTGATCACGAGGGCGATTTCCCCGTTCCGTATGAGGTCCGCCACGTGGGGGCGCCCCTCGTTGACCTTCCGCACCGTGTCGCAAGGCACGCCGTTCGCGGAGAGGAACGCCGCCGTGCCGCGGGTGGCGGCGAGGGAGAATCCGCACCGCTTCAGGGTTCCCGCCGCGGCGAGGACCCCCCGCTTGTCCTCGTCCCGCACGCTCACGAAAACCTTCCCGGAGCGGGGCAGGATCATCCCGGCGGCGATCTGCGCCTTCCCGAAGGCGGTGCCGAACTTCCGGTCGATCCCCATCACCTCGCCGGTCGACTTCATCTCGGGGCCGAGAAGCGTGTCCACGTCGGGGAACTTGATGAAGGGGAAGACGGCCTCCTTGACGCACACGTGCTCCGGGACGACCTCGGAGGTGAAGCCGAGATCCGCGAGCTTCCGTCCGGCCATCACCTTCGCGGCCAGCTTGGCCAGCGGCACACCGATCGCCTTGCTGACGAACGGGATGGTCCGGGAGGCCCGGGGGTTCACCTCGAGGATGAAGATCTTCCCCCGCTGGATGGCGAACTGGACGTTCATCAAGCCGACGACGGAGAGCTCCGCGGCCAGCGCCTTCGTCTGCCGGGCGATCTCGGCGATCGTCTCCCGGGGAATCGAGTGCGGCGGGAGGGAGCAGGCGGAATCCCCGGAGTGGACGCCGGCTTCCTCGATATGCTCCATGATTCCGCCGACGACGACCGTTTCTCCGTCGGAGATCGCGTCCACGTCGATCTCGATCGCATCCTCGAGGAAACGGTCGACGAGCACGGGCTTCGTCTCGGACGCGGAGACGGCCTCGGCGAGATATTTTCGCAGGCCTTCCTCGTCGTGGACGATCTCCATCGCGCGTCCGCCGAGAACGTAGGACGGACGAAGCAGCACGGGATATCCGATCCGGGCGGCGATTTCGACCGCCTCGGGAGTGGACCGCGCGATCCCGTTGGGCGGCTGGGAGAGCCCCAGCCGGGTCAGCATCTCCGCGAACCGCTCCCGGTCCTCCGCGCGGTCGATGCTCTCCGGCGACGTCCCGAGGATCCGGACTCCCTCCTTTTCGAGGGGGACGGCGAGTTTCAGGGGCGTCTGTCCGCCGAACTGGACGATCACGCCGACCGGCTTCTCCTCCTCGAGGATCGCGAGAACGTCCTCCTTCGTCAGCGGCTCGAAGTAGAGGCGGTCGGAGGTGTCGTAGTCGGTGGAGACCGTCTCGGGGTTGCAGTTCACCATGATCGTCTCGAACCCTTCCTCGCGAAGGGCGAACACTCCGTGGACGCAGCAGTAGTCGAACTCGATCCCCTGGCCGATCCGGTTCGGACCGCCGCCGAGGATCACCACCTTTTTCCGGCCGGTCGGATTCGCCTCGTTCTCGCGGTCGTACGTCGAGTACAGGTACGGGGTGTACGCCTCGAACTCCGCCCCGCAGGTGTCGACCCGCTTGAAAACCGCCCGCACGCCCGCGGCGTAGCGGACCCGGCGGACGTCGTCCTCCCCGACTCCGAGGATCTTCGCGAGGCGGCGGTCGGAGAAGCCGTTCTCCTTCATCCGGCGAAGGAAAGGCGTCCACGCGGCGGGCAGCGAGGCGGCCTCCTTCCGGAACGCCCCGGCTCGCTCCCGGATCTCCCCTTCCATCTCGATGATCTGCCGGATGTTCTCGAGAAACCAGGGGTCGATGCCGGTGAACTCCTTGATCTCCGCGACGGACCACCCTTCGCGGAACGCTTCCCCGATGTAGAAAAGACGCATGGAGTTGGGCTTCCGCAGTTTCTCCTCGATCGTCTTCGCGCGCGTCGACGGTTTCGCGGCGTCCCGCGGCGGAAGCATTTCCTCGAAGCCGTAGACGCCGGTCTCGAGGGAACGGATCGCCTTCTGCAGGGATTCCTTGAAGGTGCGGCCGATGGCCATCACCTCCCCCACCGACTTCATCTGCGTTCCGAGCACATCCTCGGTCTGGGGGAACTTCTCGAAGGTGAACCGGGGAATCTTGGTCACCACGTAGTCGATCGTCGGTTCGAAGGAGGCGGGAGTCTCCCGCGTGATGTCGTTGCGGATCTCGTCGAGGGTGTACCCGACGGCGAGCTTGGCGGCGATCTTCGCGATCGGGAACCCCGTGGCCTTGGAGGCGAGCGCGGAGGAGCGGGAGACGCGCGGGTTCATCTCGATGATCACCATCTCCCCGGTGTCCGGGTGGACGGCGAACTGGATGTTGCTCCCGCCGGTGTCGACCCCGATCTCGCGGATGATGCGAAGCGCCGCGTTGCGCATGATCTGGTACTCCTTGTCGGTCAGCGTCTGCGCAGGCGCCACGGTGATCGAATCGCCGGTGTGGACTCCCATCGGGTCGAGGTTCTCGATGGAACAGACGATGACCACGTTATCGGCCAGGTCGCGCATCACCTCGAGCTCGAATTCCTTCCATCCGATGACCGACTGCTCCACGAGGACGGTGCGCTTCGGCGAGGCGTCCAGCGCCCACCGGATCCCCTCCTCGTACTCTTCCCGGTTGTAGGCGATCCCCGCGCCCGTTCCGCCGAGGGTGAAGGAGGGTCGGATGATCGCCGGGTACCCGATGGCCGGGATCACCTGGAGGGCTTCCTCGAGGGAACGGATGTACCCGGACCGGGGGACCGTCAGCCCCAGCTTCTCCATCGCCTTCCGGAACAGGTTCCGGTCTTCCGCCTTCTGGATGGCGTCGAAGCTCGCCCCGATCAGCTCCACGCCGTACTTCTGCAGGATTCCCATCTCGTGGAGGGAGACGGCGATGTTCAGGCCGGTCTGCCCCCCGATGGTGGGCAGAAGCGCGTCGGGCCGTTCCCGCTCGATGATCTTCCCGACGATCTCCGGGGTGATCGGTTCGATGTACGTCCGGTCGGCGAAGTCGGTGTCGGTCATGATCGTCGCCGGGTTGCTGTTGACGAGGACGACCTCGTACCCTTCTTCCCGGAGGGCCTTGCACGCCTGGGTCCCCGAGTAGTCGAACTCGCACGCCTGCCCGATGATGATCGGACCGGAGCCGATGAGCATGATCTTTTTCAGGTCGGCGCGTCTGGGCACTATGACTCCTGGATAAGGACGTTCCGGAACCCAAGCCGTTCCGCGGCTTCGATCGCGCGGTCGTACTCCTTGCGGGCAAGCTTGTTCCGGAACCCGGGGGTCGAGGCCGCGCGCCACGCCGGGAAGTATTGCCCCATCAGCGACAGGGGAAGATCGGGGCCGCATCGTTCCGCCAACAGGGCCAGAACCGCTTCCGTCTCCTCCACCTTGCCCGGAAGGACGAGATGACGGACAAGGACCCCCCGCGCGGCGATCCCGTCTTCCTCCGAGGTGAGGAACCCGGCCTGGCGCACCATCTCGACGATGGCGGCCTCGTTGTGCGAGGGATAGTCGGGAGTTCCGGATGCGGCGCCGGCGAGCTCCGTGGACCGGTACTTCGCGTCCGGCAGATAGATGTCGATGACGCCGTCGAGGAGCGCGAGCGTCTCCGGCGAGTCGTACCCGTTCGTGTTGTAGACCACCGGGAGGTCGAACCCTCTCCCGCGGGCGAGGAGAATCGCCTCCACCATCTGCGGCGCGTGCGGTGTGGGGGTGACGAAATTGATGTTATGCGCTCCCCGTTTCTGCAGGAGAAGCATCTCCCCGGCCAGCGTTTCCGTGTCCATTTCCCGCCCGTTCCCGTACTGGCTGATCGGATAGTTCTGGCAGAAGAGGCACTTCATGTTGCAATGGCTGAAAAAGATCGTCCCCGAGCCGCGCGTTCCCGAGATCGGCGGTTCCTCGCCGTGATGCACGGAAACGGCGGCGACGCGAGCGAGCCTCCCCGCGCCGCAGAACCCCCGCTCCCCTTCGAGCCGGTTCGCGCCGCACTCCCTGGGGCACAGGCGACAGGCGGAGAGGAGCTCAGTGGCGCAGGACACTCTATCCCTTTCTCCCCGGTTTAAACCAAGAGTGTCCCGCTGACCGCGTCTGAGTGCCTGCACTTACAGCTCCTCCTCGCCGCAGAGGTACCGGTGGAAGCGCGTGAAGAGGTACCGGGAGTCGTGCGGGCCGGGAGACGCCTCCGGGTGGTACTGCACGGAGAAGCATCGCATCGAGGGGACGGAGAGCCCCTCGACGGTGCCGTCGTTCAGGTTCACGTGGGTGATCCGGGCATCGCCGCCGAGAGAGTCGGGATCGACGGAAAAGTTGTGGTTCTGGCTGGTGATCTCCACCTTTCCGGTGGCAAGGTCCTTGACCGGCTGGTTGGTCCCGTGGTGGCCGAACTTCAGCTTGAACGTTTTTCCCCCCAGCGCGAGTCCCATGATCTGGTGTCCGAGGCAGATCCCGAACATCGGGATTTTTCCGAGGAGCGCTCGCACCGTCCGGACGGCGTAGGGGACCCCTTCGGGATCTCCCGGGCCGTTCGACAGGAAGAGGCCGTCCGGGGTGTGCGAAAGGATTTCCGTTTCGGTGGTTCCGGCGGGCACCACGGTCACGTCGAATCCGTGGGAGACCATCATCCGGAGGATGTTCTGCTTGATCCCGTAGTCGATCGCCACGATGCGAGGGATTCGTCCGAACCGGGCACGGAACCCGGCGGCCGGGAGGTACCCCTTCTCGAGGTCCCAGTCCCCGATGTCCCAATGGGCCTGGCGATCGCAGGTGACCTCCTTTACCAGATCGCGGCCGACCAGGGAGGGCAGTTCCCGCGCCTTCCGCGCCAGGCGGATCGGGTCGAGGTCCGTCGTCGAGAGGACCGCCATCTGGGACCCGCCGTCCCGGAGACGCCGTGTAAGGGCGCGAGTGTCGATCCCCGCGATGCCGCAGACGTGGTACCGGCGCAGGTAGGCGTCGAGGGACTCCACGTGCCGCCAGTTCGACGGCGGCTTCCACGCCTCGCGGACCACGAACCCCTCCACCCAGGGCCGGTTCGATTCCACGTCTTCGGGATTGATCCCCGTGTTGCCGATTTCCGGGTACGTCATCGTGACGATCTGCCCCTTGTAGGAGGGATCCGTCAGCACTTCCTGGTATCCGGTCATCCCGGTATTGAAGACGACCTCTCCGGAGCATTCGCCTTCGTACCCGAAGGAGATCCCCTCGAAGGCGGTTCCGTCGGCGAGGACGAGGATGGCTTTCCGATCAGGCATCCGCGGCGGCTCCCGCCATCGCCGAGTGGCGCACCCGTCCCCCGCAGAGGACGGCCGATGCCCTGCCGCGCAGCTTCCACCCGAGGAACGGGCTGTTCCCGGATTTCGAGACCACTTCCGCGGGGAGGAATTCCCATTCCGCGTCGGGATCGATCACCGTGACGTCGGCATCGGCTCCGGCGGCAAGGGTCCCTTTCCCGCGCAGACCGAGAATCCGGGCGGGGCCCGCGGAAAGCAGCTCCACGATCCGCGACGGGGAGATGTTCCCACCCGCCAGCAGGGCCAGGGAGAGCGGCAGGGAGGTCTGCAGGCCGATGATCCCGTTGGCGGCGGCGGCGAACTCGCACCGCTTGACGTACGCCTCGTGCGGGGCGTGGTCGCAGGCGATCGCGTCGATCGTGCCGTCCTGGATCCCGGCGAGGACCGCCATCCGGTCGTCCTCCCCCCGCAGCGGGGGGTTCATCTTCGCGTTCGTGTCGTATCCTTCGAGCGCCGCGTCGGTCAAGGTGAAGTATTGCGGTGCCGTCTCGCCCGTGACGTCGAGACCCGCTCGACGGGCCATCCGGAGCAGGTCGACCCCCATCCGCGTGCTGATGTGCTGGATGTGCAGTTTCCCTCCCGTCTGACGGGCGATCAGGATGTCCCGGGCGATGGCGACCTCCTCCGCGGCGGAAGGGATTCCGGGGATCCCCAGTTTCCGGGCGGTCCACCCCTCGTGCGCGGCGCCGCCGCCGGCCAGGACGGGATCCTCCGCATGGGAGAGGATGCGATATCCGAAGGGGCGCATGTACTCCATCGCGCGCCGAAGCAGGAGCGGGTTCTCCACCGGTTTCCCGTCGTCCGAAAACGCCACCGCGCCGGCCTCGGCCAGCTCCGAGAAGTCCGCCATCTCTTTCCCTTCCAGCCCCAGGGTCACGGCGGCCACGGGGAACACGTTGGCATTCCCTTCCCTGCGGGCTTTTTCGACGATGTACCGGGTGACCTCCGGGGAGTCGTTCACCGGGTGCGTGTTGGCCATGCAGGCGACCGAGGTGAAGCCCCCCGCGGCGGCGGCGCGGGTCCCCGTGAGGATGTCTTCCTTCCACTCGAATCCCGGGTCGCGCAGGTGCACGTGCATGTCGATCAGCCCGGGAACGACCCACTTCCCCTCCGCCGGGATCACCTTCCCCTGGAACCCCCCCGGAGCATCCCCCGTGAGGACCTCGCGGACCTTGCCGTCCTCCAGCACGAGGTGGCCGATTTCGTCCCTGCGGGACACCGGATCGATCAACCGCCCACCCCTAATGAGCAGCATGCGAACCTCCCGCGAGCAGGTAGAGAAGCGCCATTCGAACGGCCACGCCGGATTCGACCTGTCGAAGCACCAGGGACCGATCGCAGTCGGCCAGTTCGTCGGACAGTTCCACGCCCCGGTTGATCGGTCCCGGGTGCATGATGACCGCATCCTCCTTGGCGAGGGAGAAGACCTCCCTGTTCAAGCCGAACTTTCGGGAATACTCTCTTAGTGACGGAAAATACGATGTTTTCTGCCTCTCAAGCTGGATCCTCAGCATGATGATGACATCGGCTCCCCTCACCGCTTCCCGGATGTCGCTCGTCACGACCGCTCCGGTCCGTTCCATCTCCCTGGGGACGAGCGTCGCCGGTCCGCAAAGCCACAGCTTCGCCCCCATCCGCCCGAGGGAGTGGAGGTCCGACCGCACGACCCTGCTGTGAAGGATGTCCCCCACGATGGCGACCTTGAGGCCGGCGATTTTCCCTTTCACCTTGAGGATCGTGTAGAGATCGAGCAGGCCCTGGGAAGGATGCTCGTTCGAGCCGTCCCCCGCGTTGATGATCGAACAGGACACGTGGCGGGACAGGAACAGTGCCGCCCCCGAGGCGGAGTGCCGCACGACAAGGATGTTCGGCTTCATCGCCTCGATGTTTCGCGCCGTGTCGAGGAGCGTCTCCCCTTTCGTGACGCTCGAGCTTGCCGCGCTGAAGTTCACCACGTCCGCGGAGAGGCGTTTTCCCGCCATCTCGAACGAGGTCCGTGTCCGCGTGCTGGCTTCGAAGAAGAGGTTCACCACGGTCTTCCCGCGCAGCGCCGGAACCTTCTTGATGTCGCGCGAGACGACCTCCTCCATCGACCGGGCGGTGTCGATGACGAATTCCATCTCTTCCGGGTGGAAGTCGGACAGCCCGAGGACGTGCCGGCGGCGCCATTCCATGGCCTATTCCCCTTTCCCGGGTGGATCTTCCCTGAGGAGCACGGTCCATTCCTCCGGGGCCCCCTCGACACGGACCAGGACGGTCTCCGATCGGGACGTGGGGACGTTCCGTCCCACGAAGTCGGCGCGGATGGGGAGCTCCCGGTGTCCCCGGTCGATCAACACCGCCAACTGGATGTTCCGCGGGCGCCCGAAGTCGATCAGCGCGTCCATGGCCGCCCGGATCGTCCTTCCCGTGTAGAGGACATCGTCGACCAGGATCACCTTCTTCTCGTCGATGGAGAACGGGATCTCCGTCCGCTTCATCGGCGCCTGGTACCCCGCGCGGGCCAGGTCGTCCCGATAAAGGGTGATGTCGACGAATCCCGTGGGCACGTCCATTCCCTCGATCACCTGGATCTTCCGGCGAATCACCTGGGAAAGGGGGATCCCCCCCGAGGCGATCCCCACGAGGACGACCTCCCCCGCCCCCTTGTTCTTCTCGATGATCTCATGCGTCAGGCGGGAAAGGACGCGGTCCACCCCCTTTCCGTCGAGGAGGGTCTTTATGCCGATTTTCTTCATTGGGGTGCCCCTCGGGTCCCGGCCGGTGTGCCGGCGTCGGGTGAAAAAAAATGCCTCTCCATTGCTACGGAGAGGCACGGTCGGAATCGGCGGGTCGTCATCCTTTGCTAACCTCACGGGATTAGCTTAAAAGGTCACGGTGGATACTACCCCCATCCCCGTCCGGAGTCAACGGCAAAGATGACTATCGCAGCGCGCGGCCGATCCGGTCCCAGCGGATCAGCTCGGGATAGCGCCAGACCTCCGCCCACCCGACCCCGCGGTTCCAATCGATCGAGAAGTAGATGAACAGCGCCTTTCCGATGACGGCGTCCATGTCGACGAATCCCCAGAACCGGGAGTCGTACGACCGGTCCCGGTTGTCCCCCATCATGAAGAGTTTCCCCTCGGGCACCCGCACCGGCGGCATGACATCCCGGATCCGAAGGAAGCCGTCGACGTTTTTCCCGTCCGAAAAACGCGTATACCCCTCTTCAAGGGGGGCGCCGTTGACGTAGACCGTCTTCTGCCGTATCTCCACGACGTCCCCGGGGACACCGATGACCCTCTTGATGAAATCCTTGGCCGGATCCTCGGGAAAGACGAAGACGACGATGTCCCCCCGCTTCGGCGTGGAGAAGGCGAGGGTGCGTCCCTTCGTGTACGGAACGTGGTACCCGTAGATGAATTTGTTGACGAAGATGTGGTCCCCGATCAGGAGCGTGTTCTCCATGGACCCCGACGGGATCTTGAACGCCTGAAGGAGGAGAGTGCGGACCACAAGGGCGATCAGCAGGGCGACGCCGAACGCTTCGGCGTACTCCCGGAGCTTCCCCTTCCTCGTCCCCGCTGCGCGAATCCCCGGTTCCGACGTCATCATCCGCATCCTTCCCCCTTATTCCTTGACCTTGAGGATGGAGAGGAAGGCTTCCTGGGGGATCTCGACGGAGCCGACCTGCTTCATCCGCTTCTTTCCTTCCTTCTGCTTCTCCAGGAGTTTCCGCTTCCTCGTTATGTCGCCGCCGTAGCATTTCGCAAGAACGTTTTTCCGGATCGCCTTGACCGATTCCCGCGCGATGATCTTGGAGCCGATCGCCGCCTGGATGACCACCTCGAACATCTGGCGCGGGATCAGCTTCCGCAGCCGCTCCGTGATTTCCCGTCCCTTCGGGTAGGCGTTGTCCCGGTGCACGATGAGCGACAGCGCATCCACCTTGTCCCCGTTCAGCAGGATGTCGAGCCGGACCAGGTTCGACGGCTGGAACCGGAGGAACTCGTAATCCATGGAGGCGTAGCCGCGGGAGGCGGTCTTGAGGAGGTCGTAGAAGTCGAGGACGATCTCGTTCAGAGGCAGTTCGTACTCCAAGATGACCCGGACCGCCGAGACGAACTTCATCTGCCGCTGAACCCCCCGCCGTTCCTCGCACAGCTTGAGGACGTTGCCGAGGTATTCCGCAGGCAGGTGGATCGTCGCATGGATGACCGGCTCCTCGATGTGGTCGAGTTCCAGCGGCTCGGGGAGCCTGGAAGGGCTATCCACCTCGACCGTCGTGCCGTCCTGCTTCACGGCCCGGTATCCCACGGTGGGGGCGGTGGTGATGAGATCCACGTCGTATTCGCGCTCGAGTCTTTCCTGGATGATCTCCAGGTGCAGCAGGCCGAGGAACCCGCACCGGAAACCGAATCCCAGGGCCACGGACGTTTCCGGTTCCGCCGTGAACGAGGAGTCGTTCAGCCGGAGCTTGTCGATCGCCGTTCGCAGTTGGGGATACTGGTCGGATGCGAGAGGGTATACGCCCGCGAACACCATCGGCCGAACGACCTTGAACCCCGGGAGCGGCTTCGATGCGGGGCGGCGCGCATCGGTGATCGTATCGCCCACCTTCGTCTCGGTGAGCTCCTTGATGTTGGCGATCACGAATCCCACTTCCCCGGTACCCAGCACCGGCAACTCCTTCGGGTGGGGGGAGAACACTCCGACTTTCTGCACTTCGAACATGTTCCCGGTGGCCATGAAGGCGATCCGTTGCCCTGCCCGGACCGCCCCCTCGAAGACCCGGGCGAGGACGACCACGCCCACGTAGTTGTCGAACCAGGAATCGATGATCAGCGCCTTGGTCGGCGCCTCCGGGTCCCCTTCCGGCGGGGGAACCTGCCGAATCACTTTTTCGAGCAATTCCGGCACTCCGGTCCCCTTCTTTGCGCTGACCGAGAGGATTCCCGAGGTATCGAGGCCGATGACGTCTTCGATCTCCCTGCGCACCCGTTCGGGTTCCGCGTTCGGGAGGTCGATCTTGTTCAGCACCGGGATGACTTCGAGGTTCTGGTCGAGGGCCATGTACACGTTGGCCAGCGTCTGGGCCTCCACGCCCTGCGATGCGTCCACGACGAGGATCGCTCCCTCGCAGGCGGAAAGGCTGCGCGACACCTCGTAGGAAAAGTCGACGTGGCCGGGAGTGTCGATCAGGTTCAGGATGTACTCCTTCCCGTCTTCCGCGCGATGGCGCATCCGGACGGTCTGGGCCTTGATCGTGATCCCCCGCTCCCGCTCAAGGTCCATCTTGTCGAGGAACTGGTCGACTTTTTCACGATCCGACAGGGTGCCGGTGATCTCGAGGAGACGGTCGGCCAAGGTGGATTTCCCATGGTCTATGTGCGCGATGATGGAAAAATTTCGGATGTTTTCGATGCGCATGTCTACCGGGTTCCGGAGGAATTCACCTTGTCTCGGAAGTAGGCCAGCGTGAGGGCGAGCCCATGATCCAGCAATACATCAGGATACCACCCGAGCTCATTGAAGGCCAACCGGTTTTGGAGGACCGACCGCCGTTGCTCCCCCGGCATCCCCGGCCCGTGAATCTCCTCCTGGCGGGATCCCGAGAGGTCCCGCAGTTTCCGGAACAGGGCGTTCACGTCCGTCTCGATCCCGGTGCCGATGTTGACGGACAACCCGTCCCCGCGGGTGAGCGCCGCGAGGTTGGCGCGCACCACGTCCCCCACGTAGACGTAATCGCGGGTCTGTTCGCCGTCGCCGTTGATGAGGGCGGTCTGTCCCTTCAGGAACCGCTCGCAGAAGATCGCGACCACGCCCGCTTCGCCGTGGGGATCCTGCCGGGGTCCGTAGACATTCGAGTACCGGAGCGCCGTGTACTCCAGCCCGTACTGGACCCGGTAGAAGTGGAGGTAGAGCTCTACGGAGACCTTCGCCACCCCGTAGGGAGATACGGGCCTCAGCGGGTGGCTCTCTTCCGCGGGGAAGTCCTCCTGTTCGCCGTATCCTGCGCCCCCGGAGGAAGAGAAGATGATTTTCCGGACGCCGTGCTCTCTCGCCGCCTCGAGCAGGACGAGCGTGCCCAGGATGTTCTCCTTCGCGTCGAACACGGGATCGGCCACGGACTTGCGGACGTTGATCTGCGCCGCGTGATGGTTCACGATCTCCGGCCGGAACGCGCGGACCGCTTCGACGGCGGTCTCCGATCCGACCTCTCCGAAGACGAACCGCGCCTCCGCGGGCACGTTCTCCTTCTTCCCCGACGACAGGTTGTCCAGCACGAGGACCTCGTGACCCCCGTCGACATAGGCCTGTGCGACATGGGAAGCGATGAATCCCGCCCCGCCGGTCACCATGATCCGCATCCCGTCTCCCTCCCCGCGAGGATTCGCGGCCGGTTCAGTTTCCGATGGAACCGATCCCCCTGAGCCCGAAGGACAGTTTCACGCTCGTATCGTCCGGCTGCGTTTTCCGCTCCACGGTGAGCCCCACGTTCCAGCATTCGCTCCGCGGGAACACCGACAAACCGGCGGATCCGTCGGAAAGGTAGCCGTTTTTCACGGAGTAGTTCGCCTGGGTATGGACGCCAAGCCAGCGCAACAGGCGCCACGCGAAGAGGCCCCGGACGTCTTCCGCAAGGCTCCGGGACACCCGGTACTCGGCAAGGAACCGGTGACCGTCGTCCCGCTTGTACTCCCCGCTGATCGCACCGACCGTGAAGGAGGTTTCCACCGGGTCGAACAGCGCCTCGGCCTGGAGCCGCCACCGTTGGAGGGGGGTGAGCCCCATCCTGGCGTACACGTCCGAGGCGGCGTAGTCCCGATGGGAGGAACGACCCGCTCCCGTGTCGATCTGGTCCCGCAACGACCGGACGTAGGGCGCCAACGGATCGACGTACGGGGTTCCCGACGGGTCGCTTCCTTCGAGGTCGTAGGCCCACTCGATGTTGAACGACAGGATCTCCTTCGGGGCGGCGGTGTCCGTCAGCGAGAGAAGCCGTTGAGAGAAGGTGAAGAGGAATTGGCTCTGGTTCGCCAGCCTCGACCACCGGTCGGTAACGGGCAGGTCGTCCTGCCGGACCCTCGGGACGTACCGGTATCCCACCGAAGCCCCCGCCGTGTGGACGAGAGCGCGCTCCGTGAAATCCCGCCGGGCATCCGCGGAAAGCGTCACTCCGCCTCCCGGCACGAAGCGTCCGGCGTCCGATGTGTCTCCCGGAAACCGTTCGAACCGGGTGCCGAGAACATCCGCGAAGAGGTACGGCACCACCGTGACGGAACGGTACAACGGAACGGCCCGTGAGATCTCCCCGAATCCACGCGCGCGGACCTCCTCGGAGCCGTCCCTGCGATGAAATCGTGTCGCGGAGAGCTCTCCGGAGAGATCGAAACCGCCGAACGGAATCCCCCCGGGCAGCAGCGTCATCGTGTACTCCGGCAACCGCTGCACGGTGTTGTCCGGTCCCGGGGTCTCCTGGAGGTCCTTGTTCCAGACGACGGAAACCGCGTGTTCCGTATTCTCTCCGGACAGGGACGCGAACCCTTCCGATCGGGCGTGGCGCTGCGACCGGAGGGCGTCCGAGTCGATCAGGTCCAGGTAATACCGCGGATCGGTCGCCATTTCCAGCTTCGCGTTCGCGGTGAAGTCGCCGGAGCGGAAAACGTTTTTCCCGTAATACCGCCCCCTGTTCCGCTGCTCCACCCGGTCCCGGAAATACGTCGCCCGGAGCGTCCCTTCCGATTCCGGATTCAGCACGAACCGGTACTCGGCCTCCGGACGGTATCCGCGGCGGCTCATCGCATCGAGGGTCAACGTCGCGTCGCTCCAGCGGTTGATCACATGGTAGTACGGAACCTGCAGCGTGTAGCCACGGGAGCGGTTGGAGGAGAAATTCGGAAGCAGGAGTCCGCTCTGCCGCGTCAACTTGACGGGAAACGCCCCCCAGGGCAGCCAAAGGACGGGCACGCCCCGGATGCGGAACGTGATGTCCTTTCCGTACGCGTATTCGTCGAGTGTGACCCGCGACCGCCGCATCTCGAACTTCCAGTCCGGCTCGGGATCGCACGGGCAGGTGGTCAGCATCCCCTTTTCGATCAGGAAGGTGCTCTTCCCCGTTTTCTCGATCTTCCGGCTCGCGATGAGGTAGTTTTTGCTGCGGATGAGGATGGTTCCGTTGTACAGCACCCCGGTCTCCGATTCGAGATTGATCGTGATCCGGTCGAACGCGAACTCCTCTTCCGCATCCTTGTACCGAACCTTCCCCGACAGGTCCGCTTCCCCCGTCCCCGAGTCGTATCGGATCCGGTCGGCCCGCATCATCCGGTTCCCGAGAACGAGTTCGACGTTCCCGTCGGCGACGGCCACCCCGGTCTCCTCGTCGTAGGAAAGCGTGTCGGCCGTGATATGAACGGGGGAGTCGAGACGCATCCCCGCTGTCGGAAATTCCTTCGCGACGGAGGGAAGGGGGAGCCGTACCTCCGCGGAGACGCCGGCGGCTCCCGCGACGATCAGCAGGAGAGCTGCGGAGACGTGACGGATCCGCTTCACGGGACGAAACCGACGCGGTGACGGTAGGCATCCCCGGCGGCGGCCAACGAACCGCACACGAGAACGATCCCGGCCTTCCCCGCCCACCGGCGCGCGGCCCGCCATGCTCCACGGAAGTCATGGGCAAGCCGCCACTCGAGGCCCTGTTTCCCGCATGCGGCGGCGAGCGCCGGCCCTTCCGCGCCGCGAGGGTGCGAGAGCGGGTATGTAACGACCCCGTCGAGGTGGCCCGCGAGCTCCCGCAGGTACCCCGACGCGTCCTTGTCGGCCAGCATGCTCCAGACGGCGATCAGCCGCCTGCCCTTCCCCCAGGGAGGAAAGACCTCCAGCTCCCGTCCCAGCGCCGCCGCGGCTTCCGGATTATGCCCTCCGTCGACCCATGCGCCGGCGTTTTTCCGGAGAGGGACGGGGCAGAACCTGCCGGGACATCGCGACGCGGGGATGGCCTCCGCCGCCGCCGCGGCGAATGCGCGGGAGCCGATCCCTTCCGCGGATGCAAGGAGCCACGCGGCGGCCAGGGCCACGGCCGCATTGTCCCGCTGGAATCCGCCGGCCATTCCGACGCGGATCGCCTCGAGATCGACGCCCGGGAGGGACAGGACGATCGCCCCGTCCCGACGGCCCCTCCAGTCGAATGCCCGGCCGAGTTCCCAGGCGTCGCATGCGAGACGCCCTGCGTGCCGCAGGACGACGGCGCGCGCCGTCGGCCGCAGCCGTCCGGTCACCAACGGCACTCCCCTCCGAAGGATCCCCGCCTTCTCGCCCGCGATCCGGCCGAGCGTCGTCCCGAGCCACTCCCGATGGTCGTATCCCACGGTCGTGATGACCGACACCGCGGAACGGCACGCGCTGGTCGCGTCCCATCGTCCGCCAAGTCCCGTCTCCATGACCGCGAAGCGGACGCCCTTTCGACGGAACCAGTCGCATGCGGACCAGGTCATCTTCTCGAAGTAGGTCAGCGGGTCCCCATCCGGGGAGAGGCGTTCCGCGGAACGAAACGCGACACGAAGCGCCCTTGGCGGGATCGTCGTCCCGTCGACGCGGATCCGCTCTTCCGGCGCAACGAGGTGCGGGGAGGTGTACAAACCCAGGGGTCCGAGCGGCAGCCGCCGAAGGACGTCGAATGCGAAATGCGCGGTGGAACCCTTGCCGTTCGTTCCCGCGATGTGAAGGGTGCGAAACGACGTTTCCGGGGAACCGGAACGGGAAAACGCCGACAGGATCCGTGACAGGCCCGGACGGACGGTTTCCGGGCCGGAAGGTCCCGCCCCCCCGGTCATCGATCCCCGGTGTCCGACAGGTGCCGCAGGATCTGCGAAAGGGTCGCCTTGAGGCGGCTCCGCTCCACGATCATGTCCAGCATTCCATGCTCGAGGAGAAACTCGGCGCGCTGGAACCCCTCCGGCAGTTTCTGCTGGATCGTCTGCTCGATGACCCGCGGCCCCGCGAACCCGACCAGCGCCCCCGGCTCGGAGATGATGACGTCCCCCAGCATCGCGAAGCTCGCCGCCACGCCGCCGGTGGTGGGATCCGTCAGCACGCTGATGAACGGAAGGCGGGCGTCGGAAAGGCGCGCCAGCGCCGCGCTCGTCTTGGCCATCTGCATGAGGGAGAGGGTTCCCTCCTGCATGCGCGCCCCGCCGGAAGCGCTGAAGATGATGAGGGGAAGGCGGGACTCGAGGGCGGTCTCGGCGGTCAGGGCGACCTTCTCCCCGACGACGCTACCCATCGACCCGCCCTGGAACTCGAAATCGAGCACCGCCAGCGCCACCTCGATCCCATGGATCTTCCCCGTCCCGGTGATCACCGCCTCCTTGCGTCCTGTTTTCTTCTTCGCCTCCTTCAGGCGATCGACGTACTTCTTCGTGTCCGTGAAGTTCAGGACGTCCACCGACTCCATCTCCTCGGCGAACTCGACGAAGGTGCCTTCGTCGATCACCGCGCGGATCCGCTCCCGGGCGGGGATCCGGAAGTGGTAAACGCATTTGGGGCAGACGTTCAGGTTCCGTTCCACCTCGGGCTTGTAGATGATCTCGAGGCAGGCGTCGCACTTGATCCACATCCCCTCGGGGATCTTGATCTTCTTGTCGCTCTCGTCTTTTTTCCGGAAGAGTCGAATCGCCATGGAATCGTCACCTCAGCGCTTTTTTGAGGGATCGGACGAACCGGGAAAGCTCCGCTGGACCGCGTGGGCCGCGGCCGTTCTTTTCGACGATTTTCACGCAGGCGCTCCCCACCACCGCCGCGTCGGCGTCCCGGGTGGCGGCTCGCGCCATCGCCGGCGAGGATATTCCGAATCCCACGGCGACCGGGAGCCTCGTCGCCTTCGCGACCTTGCGGGTCCACGTGGCCATCTCCGGAGGGAGGGAGTCCCGGACGCCGGTGACCCCGGTCACGGAGATCAGATACAGGAATCCGGAGCCCGCGCGGTCGAATGCATGGATCCGCTCCATCCCGCTCGTCGGGGCCGCCAGGGGGATCCAGTCGAGCCCCGCCTTCCGGATCGAGGGTAGCGCATCCCCTCTCTCCTCGAACGGCAGATCGACCACGAGGAACCCGTCGACGCCCGCATTCCCCGCATCGACGCACAGGGAGGACCAGCCGTACCGGAGGAACGGGTTGCAATAGCCGAACAGGACGATCGGAGTCGCATGCGTCTTGCGGAATTTCCGGACCAGCTCGAGGGCGCCCGCCACGTTCATCCCCGACGACAGCGCCCGCCGCGATGCGGCCTCGATCGTCGGCCCGTCCGCCGTGGGATCCGAGAAGGGAATGCCCACTTCGAGGATGTCGGCGCCCGCGTCCGCGGCCGCACGAAGGTACCCAAGGGAGGCGGACGGCGTCGGGTCTCCGGCGGTCAGGTAGACCACGAGCCCCTTCTCCCCGGATGCGCGGAGGCGCCGGAAGACGGCGTCAATCGCTGTCACGGCCGCCCTCCTGCAGCTCCATCAGGATCCCCATGTCCTTGTCGCCCCGCCCGGAAAGGTTCACCAGGACGGTTTCGGATCGCCGCATCCTTCCCGCCAGCCGGTACGCGAACGCCACGGCATGGGACGACTCGAGCGCCGGCTGGATCCCCTCATAACGGGAGAGCAGGGTGAAGCCGGAGAGGGCCTGCGCGTCCGTCACGGAGACGTACTTCGCCCGGCCGGTCGCCTTCAACCAGGAGTGTTCCGGGCCCACGCCGGGATAGTCCAGCCCCGCGGAGATCGAGTGCGCCTCGAGGATCTGTCCGTCCCCGTCCTGGAGGAGGAACGATTTGCTGCCGTGGAGCACGCCGACCTTCCCGCGGCCCAGCGTCGCCCCGTGTTTCCCGGAAGACAGGCCCAGCCCGCCCGCCTCCACGCCGTACAGCCGGACCCTGCGATGGCGGAGGAAGGGGGTGAAGATCCCCATCGCGTTGCTCCCTCCCCCGACGCACGCCACGACGGCCGTGGGCAGCTTTCCTTCCGCCCTCCGGAACTGGGGCATCGCCTCCCGGCCGATCACCGACTGGAAATCCCGGACCATCATCGGGTACGGGTGCGGTCCCGCGGTGGAACCGATCAGGTAATACGTGGTCCGCACGTTCGTCACCCAGTCGCGCAGCGCGGCGTTCATGGCGTCCTTCAGGGTGCGGCTTCCCGAGGACACCGGGTTGACGCGGGCGCCGAGCAGGCGCATCCGGAAGACGTTGTGGGACTGACGCCGGACGTCCTCTTCCCCCATATAGATTTCGCACGATATCCCCATCCGCGCGCACACGGTGGCCGTCGCGACGCCGTGCTGGCCCGCCCCCGTTTCCGCGATGATCCTGCGCTTCCCCATCCGTTGCGCCAGCAACCCCTGCCCCAGCGTGTTGTTGATCTTGTGCGACCCGGTGTGGGCGAGGTCTTCCCGCTTGAGGTAGATCCGGGCTCCTCCCGCTTTTTCCGTCAGGCGCTCCGCGAAGTACAACGGGGTCGGACGACCGGCGTAATTCCTCAGCAGATCGCCGAGCTCGCGGTGGAAGGAGCGGTCGCGCCAGGCGGCACGATACGCCGTTTCCAGTTCGATCAGGGCCGACATCAACGTCTCTGCGACGTACCTCCCCCCGAAGGGGCCGAAGTGGCCCGCAGGATCCGGCATCCTGGCTCCCTCACGTTTTCGCAATACGGAACCCCGATTTCGCATGTTCGATGAACGACTTCACTTTCGCCTTGTCTTTCCTTCCCGGGGACGATTCCACGCCGGATGCGACGTCCACTCCGAAGGGGCGCGCCGCAATAATGGCCCGCTCGACGTTCTCCGGGGTGAGCCCCCCCGCAAGGACCCACGGCCTGCCCGTACTCCCCGAACCTTCCCGCCCGGCCACCCCCGGGAATCGCTCCGCGAGCGTCTCCCACGCAAGCGCCCTGCCGGTCCCGCCGTACGTCTCTTTTCCCCCGGCGTCGAGCAGGAACGCGTCGCAAGGATACGCGAGCAGCGACGGAAGATCCGCCGTTTCCCGCGCGTGGACCGCCTTCATCCGCCAGAGCGGGATCCGGGAGGCGTCCCCGGGCGGCTCGTCCCCGTGGAGCTGAACCCGGCGGATCCCCAGCCGCCCGCACAACGCCACGATCGCTTCGGGCGGCTCGTTGACGAATACCCCGACGACATCCGCCCGATCCGCCACCGACCGTACGATCTCCCGCGCCGCGGCCGCAGGAACGAAACGGGGGGACCCCCGGAAAAAGTTGATCCCGATCGCCTCCGCGCCGCACCCGACGGCGTACGCGGCGTCCTCCGGACGGGTCACCCCGCAGATCTTGATCCGGAACATTCCCGCCGTGCTAAGTGTTGCGCTTCATATTTATGAAACGCAGCACTATGCCTCGACCTTGGGCAGCCGGTGAAGCGCCTCGGCGACCTTCTCTGCCGGGTAATCCATGTCCTTCAAGCGCCCGTTGAGGTAGTCGTCGTAGGCGGTGAGATCGAAGAAACCGTGCCCGCTCAAATTGAAGAGGATGGTCTTTTGCTTCCCCTCCTCGTCCGCGCGCTTCGCCTCGAGGATCGCGGAGTGGATGGCGTGCGCCGACTCGGGCGCCGGAAGGATCCCTTCCGAGCGGGCGAAGGTCATCGCGCTTTGGAACACCGCGATCTGGCCGTAGGCCTGGGCCTCGAGCAATCCCTCGTGCCGGAGCTGGCTGATGAGCGCCGAGTCCCCGTGGTACCGCAGCCCCCCCGCGTGGATCCCGGCGGGCACGAAGTCGTGGCCGAGAGTGTACATCTTCATGAGCGGCGTGAGTTTCGCGGTATCCCCGTAGTCGTATGCGTAGATCCCCTTGGTGAGCGTCGGGCAGGAGGAGGGCTCGACCGCGACGATCCGCGGATCCCTCTTCCCCGCGATCTTGTCGCGCAGGAAGGGGAAGCCGATTCCGGCGAGGTTGCTCCCGCCCCCGCAGCAGCCGATCACGATGTCGGGGTAGTCCCCCGCCAGCTTCATCTGCGCCTTCGCCTCGAGGCCGATGACCGTCTGATGGAGGCAGACGTGGTTGAGGACCGACCCGAGGGCGTAGCTGGTGTCCTCGCGAGTCGCCGCGTCCTCGACCGCTTCGCTGATCGCGATCCCGAGGGACCCGGGGGAATCCGGGGATTCCGCAAGGATGGCGCGTCCGGAGTTGGTGTCCTTGCTCGGGGACGCCACGACCTTCGCGCCCCAGGTTTCCATGAGCATCCGGCGATACGGTTTCTGGTTGTAGCTGACCTTCACCATGTAGACCTTCACCTCGAGCCCGAAAAACGAACCGGCGAGGGCCATGGCGGAGCCCCACTGCCCCGCCCCCGTCTCCGTCGCGATCCGCTTCCGCCCCGACATCTTGTTGTAGTACGCCTGGGGGATGGAGGTGTTCGGCTTGTGGCTCCCCGCGGGGCTGACGCCTTCATACTTGTAATAGATCTTCGACTTCGTTCCCAGCGACGCCTCGAGGCGAAGCGCGCGGAACATCGGGGTCGGCCGCCAGAGCGTGTAGATCTCCCGCACCTCCTCCGGGATCGGGATCTCCCGCTGCGATGACACTTCCTGCTCGATCAGGGGCATCGGAAAGAGCGGAGCGAGGTCGCCCGGGCCCACCGGCTTGCCGGTGCCGGGATGCAATACCGCCGCCGGCGGGTTCGGCATGTCCGCCATGATGTTGTACCAGGTCTTCGGTATCTCCGAGTCCTTGAGGAGGAACTTCACCTTCATCGCGTCGTCTCCCATCGGTCTGGATTCCCGTTCATTTTCCCACATACCGGCGAATCGTGTCAGCGGGATCCTTGCACCCGGCCAGGGACTCCCCGACCAGGAAGAGCCGCGCTCCGGCCTTGTGAAACCGCCGAACCTGGTCCGCCCGCGAGATGCCGCTCTCCACGACCGGGTACGCCCCGGGGGGGAGGAGGGGGAGCAGGCGCTCCCCGGTGGAGAGGTCCACGCTCAAGGTGGACAGGTCCCGGTTGTTGATCCCGATCAGGCGCGCCCCGGAACGGGCGGCGATCGCGATCTCCGCCGCATCGCGGGTCTCCACCAACGGTTCGAGGCGGTGCTTCCGTGCCAGCGTCGCCATCTTCTCCGTCCTCTCCCCGAGGACGGAGACCATCAGCAGGACGAGATCCGCCCCGTGCGCGCGGGACTCGGCCAGCATGTATTCGTCCAGCACGAAATCCTTCCGCAGCAGCGTCGCCGCCGGAAACGCCGCACGGACGGCGGAAAGGTCCGCGAGCGATCCCCCGAAGCTCCTGGCCTCCGTCAGTATGGAGACCGCCCAGGCGCCGCCCTCGAGATAGGCGGCGGCCGTCGCGACGGCGTCGAGATCGCGGCGGATCCAGCCGCGGGAGGGAGAGGCGCGCTTGATCTCGGCGATGATGCCGGGACCGTCCGGGATCGTCCGCAGGAGATCCCGTGCCGGGCCGCGCTCCTCCCCTTTCCGAAGGAGATCCCCGATCGGAACGCGGGATTTCCGGAGCGCAAGTTCCTCGCGGACGCCGGACAGGATGCGGTCGAGGTGGGAAGCCACGGGCATCTATTGCTTCCCGAGGATCGCGATGAATGCGCGCAGCCGCTCCATCGCGGCTCCCGAATCGATCGAGCGGGTCGCCACCCGCACCCCGTCCCGCAGGTCCGCGGCCGCACCGCCGGCGACCGCGGCGAAGGCGGCGTTCACGAGCACGGCTTGCCGGGCGGGCCCCGGATCACCCGAGAGCACCCCCTTGAGAATCGTTGCGTTCGCGGCGGCATCCCCGCCCCGAAGGGCGCCGAGGGGAACGTACTCGAACCCGATCGGGCGGGGGTCGAAGAGGAAGCGCTTTACCTTCCCTTCCCGCACCTCCCAGACGATGGTCGGCGCGGCGAGGGAGATTTCGTCCAACCCGTCGGTCCCATGGACCACGAACGCATGGCGGTGGCCCGATTCGGCGAGGACCCGCGCGTACGTTTCTCCGAGTTCCTCGCTGTACACCCCGACGACCTGTCGACGGACGCCGGCGGGATTGCTGATCGGTCCGAGGATGTTGAAGATCGTGCGGATGGCGATCTCACGCCGCGGCCCGATCGCATATTTCATCGCGGCATGGAACCGGGGGGCGAACATGAAGGTGATCCCGGCCTCGTCGAGGGCCCGCTGCACCCTCGCCGTATCCGCGTTGAGATCCATCCCGAGGGCTTCCAGCACGTCCGCGCTTCCGGACCGGCTGGTCACGGATCGGTTCCCGTGCTTGGCCACGGCGATGCCGGCCCCCGCGGCGACGAATGCCACGGTGGTGGAGATGTTGAAGGTGCCGGAACGGTCTCCTCCCGTGCCGCAGGTGTCGAGCACCTCCTTCCCGGCCGGCGGGACGATCCGGATCGCCTTCTGCCGCATCACTTCCGCGGCCGCCGCGATCTCCGTGATCGTCTCCCCCTTCATGGCGAGGCAGGAAAGGAACGAGGCGACCTGGGCCGGCGACGCCTCTCCGCTCATGATCATCCGCATCGCGTCCCGCATCCCGTCGGCCGACAGGTTCTTGCGTGCCGAAACCGCGGCGATCGCCTCCCGGATGTTTCCGAACTCCCGCAGCACGGGCTGGGACGGATCGATGAGGGAGAGGAAATTCTCGAGGATCCGCATCCCCGACTGCGTAAGGATCGACTCCGGGTGGAACTGGACGCCGAAGACGGGTTTTTCGATGTGGCGGACGCCCATCACCTCGCCGTCCTCCGCCTCGGCGCAAACCTCGAGTTCCGGCGGAAGGGTCCCGCGATCGACGGCGAGGGAATGGTATCGCGTGGCGGTCATCGGGTTTTCGACCATCGAGAAGATCCCTTTTCCGTTGTGCCGGACCCGGGACGTCTTCCCGTGCATGAGCGCCTGCGCGTGAACGATTCGGCCGCCGAACGCCTGCCCGATGCACTGGTGCCCGAGGCAGACGCCGAGGATGGGGACCCGGTTCTCGAACGCCCGGATCGCGTCGAGCGAGATCCCCGCCTCGTCCGGCCCGCCCGGCCCCGGGGAGATCACCAGCCCGGCGGGGTTGCGCCGCGTCAGCTCTTCCACCGTGATCGCGTCGTTGCGGAAGACCGACACCTCGGCGCCGAGTTCGGAGAGATACTGGACGAGGTTGTAGGTGAAGGAATCGTAATTATCGATGACGGCGATCATCGCTCCCCCCCCATCCCGTCCCCCACGCCGACGGCGCGGAAGAGGATCTTCGCCTTGCTCAGGATCTCGTCCCACTCCCGCGACGGGTCCGAATCCGCGACGATCCCCGCGCCGGCCTGGATCATCGCCTCTCCCCCCGACATCACGATGGTCCGGATGGCGATGCAGAAGTCCATGCTCCCCTGCAGGTCGAAATACCCCACCGCGCCGGCGTAGATCCCGCGGCGGAACGGCTCGAGCTCCGAAATGATCTGCATCGCCCGAACCTTCGGCGCGCCGGAGACCGTCCCCGCCGGGAACGCCGCGCGGAGCACGTCGAACGCCGTGAGTCCGTGTCGAAGCTTTCCGACGACGTTCGAAACGATGTGCATGACGTGGGAGTATCGCTCGATCCCCATCAACTCGTCGGCTTTCACGGATCCCCATGCGGCGACCCGGCCCACGTCGTTGCGGCCGAGGTCCACGAGCATCACGTGCTCCGCGATCTCCTTGGGATCGGACAGCAGTTCCGCCTCGAGCCGGCGGTCCTCCGCCGGATCGCTCCCCCGGGGGCGCGTTCCCGCGATGGGCCGGAGCTGGATCTCGTCTCCCTCGAGGCGCACGAGGATCTCGGGCGAGGATCCGACGACCGAAAGGTCTCCCATCCTCAGAAGGTACATGTAGGGGGAGGGATTGAGGGCGCGAAGGACCCGGTATACCTCGGCGGGGGTCCGTCGCGTGCGGATGGTCGCCCGGTTGGAGAGTACCGCCTGGATGATGTCGCCGTTCCGGATGTGCTCCTTGGCTTTCAGCACCGCGTCGAGGAACGCCTCCCGCGGCATCTCGAACACGGGGCCCTCCCCGCTCTCGTCCCCGTCCGGAACCTCCGACCAGTCCAGCGGCGCCCGGAGGATCCGGCGGACCTCCTCGATGGCGTCGAGGGCCCGCGCGTAGCAGGCGCCCGGGTCCTCCCCCGCATGAACCGACCCGTGTGCGACGATGAGGATCGTGTGCCGGACGTTGTCGAAAATCACCAGGCGGGAAGGAAAGAGGAACATCGCGTCGGGGGCGTCGGTCAGCGGTCTTTCCCCTCCGACCTTCTCCAGGTACCGGACATAGTCGTAACCGATGTACCCGACGGCCCCTCCCGATAGCCGGGGAAGCCCGGCGGCCGGCCGGTATCGGATCTCCTTCAGGATTTCCGAGAGCGCGACGAGCGGATCCCCGGCGACGGGCGGGTGAAGCGTCTCCTCTCCCTTCCGGACCGTAACCCCATCCGCGTCGGCGCGAAACCGGAGATGGGGGTCGAAGCCGATGAAGGAGTACCGGGCCCACTTCTCCCCCCCCTCCACGCTCTCCAGCAGGAAGTGATCGGTCGGAAACCGGGCCGAAATCTTCAGGTACGCGGAGACCGGGGTTTCGAGGTCGGCGTAAAACTCGCGGAAGACAGGGACCAGCGCGCCTACCGAAGCCTGCCGGAGAAACTGTTCCTTGTCGGGGACGATCACGGCCTCACCTCATCCCTTCACGAGAATGACGTCGATCTTCATCAGGGCGCGAATCGCCTTCATCGCCTTCATGGCCTCCCCGCGGGAGCCGAACGGGCCCACGCGCACGCGGTATAGTTCCCTGTGTTTCCGGGTGGAGGAACGGATCACCCTCGCCTTGTACCCGGCCCGACCGAGCCGCTTCCGAACGGCTTCGGCGGTTTCCAGCGATTTCATCGCCCCCGCCTGAAGAAGGAAGCCCGCTTCGCCTTCGGTGCCGCCGGCTTTCCCCGCCTTCCTCCCCATCGGCATCGGGGACGGATCTTTCCGGGAGAGCGCCTCGGGAAAGGTGGCCTCGGACTCGGTCTTCTTCAGTTCGTCGCCTGCGGTCGGAGGCGCGGCGGCGGGTGGAGCCACGGCGGGTACGTTCAACGCTTCCGCTGAAAACGCCGACAGATCCTTCCGGATCTCGGCGGCGGAGGCGATCCGCGACGTGTTGTCCCCGGGGGTTCCACGGAGATTGGATTTTTCCGCCGCCTCCTTCCATGCGTTCTTCTCGACGTACCTTCCGAGCTGAAAGCCGAGGAAAAAAGCGACCGCGATGACGACGAGCGTTCCCAGGACGAAGAACGTGAAGGAGTGCCGCTCGGGATCCCCGCGCCGGAACCCGAGTTTGTGGCGAAGCGTCCTCACATCCGCTCCGGCGCCGTCACGCCGATCAGGGAAAGCCCCGAGGCGACCACGGTCTTCACGGCCAGCGCGAGCGCGAGCCGCGCCTGCGTCCGCTCGGGGGACTCCCCGAGGAAGCGGTGCCGGTGATAGAAGGCGTGAAAGAGGTCCGCCACCTCGAGGAGGTAGAAGGGGATCCGGTGCGGCTCAAGCGTCTTCGCGCTCTCCGAGATGACGTCGGGAAACCGGGCGACGACCTTCATCAGCCGGACCTCCTCGGGGAAGGAGAGGATCGAGAGCGGCGCGTGCCCGGAGAGCGCCTCGGACCGGGCTTCCGCCTCGCGGAAGATGCTGCAGATCCTGGCATGCACGTACTGGATGTAATACACCGGGTTGTTCCGGGACTGGGTCTTCGCCAGCGTGAGGTCGAAGTCCAGATGGGTGTGGAAACTGCGGAGGAGGTAGAAGAACCGGGCGGCGTCCACCCCCACCTCGTCGAGGACTTCGCGCAGGGTGGTGAATTCTCCGGACCGGGTCGACATCTGGACCGCCTTCCCGTCGCGGATCAGCGTCACGAACTGGACGAGGAGCACCTCCAGCCGGTTCTCGTCTTCCCCGAGGCCTTGAAGGGCTGCGCGTAGCCTCGCCACGTATCCGTGGTGGTCGGCCCCCCAGATGTCGATCATCCGGGAGAATCCTTCCCGCAGCTTGTGCCGGTGGTAGGCGATATCGGCCGCGAAATAGGTGGTGCGCCCGTCCGCGCGGACCAGGACACGATCCTTTTCGTCTCCCAGCGCCTGGCTGCGGAAGTACGTGGCGCCTTCCGACTCGTAGAGTTGCCCGCGCTCCCGCAAATCCGCGAGAGCCGCGGCCACCAGGCCACGGTCGTGGAGGACCCGCTCCGCGAACCACCGGTCGTACGTAACCCGGAACGACGCGAGGTCCTCGCGGATCCCGCGGAGGATGCGGTCCCCCGCCTCCTTCCGGAACAGTGGAAGCACCTCCTCCTCCGGCGAGTCGGCGTACCGGTCCCCCACCTCCCTGCGAAGATCCCCCGCGAGTTCGATCATGTACTCCCCGCGGTACCCGTCCTCGGGGAGCGCCGCATCCCGCCCGCATTCCGTCCGGTACCTTGCGAGGAGGGAACGCCCGAGGTTGTCCATCTGGTTCCCCACGTCGTTGATGTAATACTCGCGGACGACCTTGTGGCCCGTGAATTCGAGGATTCGGGCGAGGGCGTCCCCCACGGCGGCGCCCCGCCCGTGGCCTACGTGGAGGGGGCCGGTGGGGTTGGCCGACACGAACTCGAGGTGGACGGTCTTTCCCTCGCCGGCCGTCGATGCGCCGAATCGAGGCCCCTTCTCCAGCGCAACCGCGATGATTTCCCTCCAGAACTCCTCGGAGAGAACGATGTTGATGAACCCCGGTCCGGCGATGGAAAGGGATGCGAACCGTCCCCGCCGGTCCTCCTCCCGAAGCACCGATACGATTTCCTCCGCGACCGCGCGCGGCTTTCTCCCGAGCTTCCCGGCGAGTTGCATCGCGGCGTTGGTGGAGAAATCCCCGTACGATTCCTGCCGCGGGATCTCGATGGACACGGAAACCTCCGTGTCCGCTCCCCACTCCGCGATCTTTTTCCGCACCGCGGAGAAGACAAGGGATTCGACGATCTGTCGAGCGTCCAAGCGATGCCTCGAAGGGAAAATGGCTGAAAAGATGATAGTTTAGCCCCCGGAGGCGGGGGGTGTCAACGAGCCGCGCTACCCCGGGTAGACCGTCACCCGGTCGCGGCCGCGCTGCTTGGAGAGGTAGAGGGCCTCGTCGGCGCGCTTCAGGAGCTCCTCGACCCCATTGCCGTGATGGGGGGCGCATGCGACGCCGAAGGAAGCGGTGACGGCCACCTCCCGTCCCTCGCGTGGAAAGCGGATCTGACGGATCATGCGTCGAAACCGCTCTGCGCCCTCGCGCGCCCGCTCGGTGTCCGCCATGTGAAGGTACAGCACGAACTCCTCTCCTCCGTACCGTCCCGCGGCGTCCCCCTTGCGGACCCCCTTCCCGAGCACCGCCGCGACGCCCCGCAGCACCTCGTCACCGAACGGGTGGCCGTAGGTGTCGTTGATCTTCTTGAAGTGGTCGATATCCAGCATCACGACCGCGCACGGATGCCGCCCGTCGAGGCGCGCCAGGTCATCCGCCAAACGTTCAAGGAACGCTTTCCGGTTCGACAGCCCCGTCAACCCGTCCGTGGTGGCCTTTTTCGTGAGCGATTCGAGGCGCTCGACGTGCGAGAGCCCGAGCTGCATGACCCTTGTGATGTCCCGTACGACCTCCGCGTGCCGTTTCCGGAATCGCTTCTCCTCCGTGTGGGTGCAAACCACGGCGCCGCGAAATCCCACGTGGCCCTCCACGGGCAGGACCATGAACGACCGCTCCCCCTCCCTTTCCCAGGGACCGGGAAGGACGCCCTGGCTCCTCGGGGGACCGGGGGCTCCCGGAAAGATCCGTTGCGTGCCGGTGCGGATCACCCACCCCACATAACTGTCCCCGAGGGATTCGGGGCCCGCCGCCCCCGGGCCGCCTCCGTCGGACGACAACGCCCAGGCGATGCGTCCGTTCCTTTGATCCTCGCCCGATTCGACCAGCAGGACCCTGCCCGCGTCGACCTGTCGGCGGACCTGTTCCGCGGTCTCCGCGTAGACCCTTTCCCGCCTCGATCGCAGATCGTCCGCCGGTTCCCCTTCCCTTTCCGTGCCCACCTCCGCCATCCTGCGGACCATCTTGTGGTACCAGTCACCTCGGAGGAAGTACCGGTCCCCCTGGTGCAGTTCCCGCAGCCGCTCGATCTCGCGCCCGATGAAATGCCCCGCAAGTTCCATGACCGGGATCACGGGGTCCCTCCATGGCCCCTCCTCGTCCCGGAGCGCGAGAAGGACACCCTCCACCACGCCTTCCCGGAAAACGGGGACGGCGGCGATGCCGGTAGGGGCGCTCCCCGGGCCGCTTTTCCACGGGGCATACCGCCCCGCGCCGGGACCGACTTCGAGGAATGATTTCCTGAAAACGGTCGCCTCCCGTACGGGAACGTACGTGTCCGGAACGGAGAATACCCGGGGGACCGGCGAGCCGCCCCCCAGCAGGATCCCCTCGTGAAGGACGGTTCCCGGCGATGCGGATCGCGCGAGGTATCCGACGTGACCGGCCCCGGTCAGGGGGAGGAGGCCTTCGAGTGCCCGCCGGATCCCATCCTTCAGTTCCTCGTTCCTTCGAAGCAGGCTGGAATCCTCGGTCATCTCCCCGCCGGCCGGCAGACCGCCGTTTCCCGACTCCTCCCAGGGGAGAACCAGCACCCTGCTTCGGGCGATCGCGTCCTGCACGCGGTCGGCCTCCCGGCCTCTCCCCAGGCGACCGCCGCGAACGGCGAACCCCCCGGCACCCGCGATCAGGGCCATCGCCGAGGTGTAGAGGATCTCTTGAGCGAAGGGTCCCGGGACCGCGGCCAGCCAGGCGCCGGCGCACAGGATCGCCGGAATGGAAGCCGTCGGGGGAAACCTCAGGGCGAGGCAGAAAAACAGGGCCGCCGGGACGATTCCGCTCCGGGCGACGGGCGGGACGAGCGCATGGATCTCCATGGCCGTGATGCCGCCCCAGACCAGGAGAAGGACCGGATCGGGGACCCGGTCGTCACGGCTCCGCGCCCGAAGGAATGCGGCGAAAAAGGTTGCGGCGGCGAGCGGGCCGATCGCGGCGCAAAGGAGGAAAAGAGCCCCTCCCGGATACCGCGATTGAACGAGGAAAAGGACGAGAAGATACGGCAGGGCGGAAAGCCCGGCCCCGTACCTAAGGACGGTTTGCGCCGGGCCTTTGGGCGGGCTGGGGACGGGCATCCATCCGGGGTGGGACGACGATGACGTTTTCTCCCTCCTTGATGAGACCGAGCCGGCGGGCCTCCTGCTCGATCACCGCGGGATTGCCGCGAAGATCCTCGACCGTTTGCTTCAACAGCGCGTTTTCACGACGCAGTTGATCGACCTCGCTGCGCAGTTGACGCTCCGTCCTTCGGAGCTTCCAGCTGTCGACGATTCCCATGTCGCGGAAGAGGGAGATGAATACCGCCGCAACCACAAGGCCGGCCGCGATGAGGAGAGGGATCCGGCGCTTTTTCCGGTTCGGATCCCTCAAGGGGATCGCCATGTCGGAACCTCTTGTCTTTCGTCCCATGTCCTGACGAACATCATATCGGAAAACGCGGTGCGTGTTCCTGCCGTAACCGGCATGTCTAAAAATTCACCGCTACGGTCCCCCCCGAGGCGCCGTCGGACCCCCCTCCTCCGCCCGCCCCCAAAGCGGCGGCCACTCCCGCGGACAGGACGACCGCCCAGAACCATGCGCTATGGTACCACGGTCTCTCCAGGCGCTCCGCCTTCGGCCAACCGTCGGTCGCCAGGGCGTCGGCGGCCCATTTTCCGGTCATCTCCGCGCTTTTTTTCCCGCCGGGAAACGTTTTCTCCCCCAGGAGCGCCGGATTCCGGCCCGACGGTCTCCCCGCGTAAAGGCGCACGTGAAGACCCTCCCCGCTCCGATCCTTTTCAAGCATCAGGACCGCGATCCGCGCGGTGCCCGCCGCCGCGGCAAGCTCGTCGACCAGCGGTCCCGCGCCGCCGTCCGCTGCACGTTCCTCGGCGGCGAGGAGCTCCCCCAGGCGGGCCACGCGGTCGCCGGGGAGTGAGAAACGCAAAATCTCCGTGTCCCCCGGGAGCCATTGTCCCGTCGTTTCGGCATCCTTGTATCCCGGGTGAGAGACACGAATCCGTACCGGCGCGTAATTTTTCGATCGAATGCGCGATGGCGTGATCCCCCGACGCTCCCCGTCGACGAATATCTCCGCGCCGGAGGGGAGCGACTCGACCAGGAGTTCCGCCTCGGGGACGGCGTGGCGCCGGGCCGCTTCCCACCCGGACAGAAACTGGGGAGGAAACAGCGCGGGATCCGGAGTGAATTCCGGACGCAGCGCCCGCACCCGGGAAAGGAGCGCCTCGGCGTCGGACGTCTTCCCCTCCCATAGGCGGAGGATCCCCCTGCGGAGAAAGATCTCGGCGAGGAACGGCCGCGTCGCCTCCGTGAACCGGTACGACCGGCACTCCGCCTCCGCGTCATCGAGAAGCAGCGAAGCGGCGGCGGTCTCGACCTTGTCCATCCGCTCGGAGGCGCGGGATACCTTCCCTGCGATCCGGCGCAACGCTGCGTCGTCGGGAACCGGGAGCTCCCCCGGGACCGTTTTCTCCCCGGAAGGTTCCACCGGCACGGGGAGCCACCGGACGCGGAGTTTCTCCGCGATGACCGCCGGAATCGGATCGAGAAGCCGGCGCGCCGAACGGTCGTCGAGATCCGGCGCGGCGAATTTCAGCAGGAGAGCGGGCTCCCGGGTCGATGCGACCTCCTCGGCGGAGGCGGGAGGCGCCGGCCGCCAGAGGAGCGATCCGCAAAGGAGAAGCGCGACGGCGCTACGTCGGCTTGACGTAGATCTCATCCGTGATGTCCCGGTCTACGGCGACCGTCGTCTGGCCGATCTCGAGGACGAAGGAAGGGTTACGCTGCAGGAGGCGAAGACGGCTGCCCGGAACGATCCCGAGGGAAGAGAGCTTCTCCAGGCGCCGCTTCGAGCGCGGGGTGATGAACACGATCCGCACAATGGCCCCGAGGGAGGCCTCGGTCAGGCGCATGACCAGGGGACGGATCTCCGTGCGGATCCGGTCGCAGCACTCCCCTCTCGGGATCGGACGGCCGTGAGGACAGGCCGGGGGGTGGCCCAGGAAGGTGCAGACGCTCTCGACGACGGGCTCCGACAGGATGTGCTCGAACTGGCAGGCGCTGTTTTCCAACTGCACGTTGTCCAGCTCGAACAGGTTCTGCAGCAGCACCTCGGCAAGACGGTGACGGCGGATGATTCCTCGGGCGCGTCCCTCCCCGTCCTTCGTGAGGAGGATCTCCTCCCCGGAGGCGTGGACCATGCCGCGCCCGATGAGCTCCTCCAGCAGGCATTCGGGCCCGGACTCCACGGTGGAGCGCAGCACCTCGTCGCGGCGGGTTTTCCCCTCTTCCCGGAGCGTCCAGAGAAGTTCGAGGATCTCGTCCTGGCCTTGCTCGGTCATTTCCGGCTTCCTTTCGAAAGTAACGCCTTCACGAAATTCACCACCTTCGACTCCGGCATGGGGAAAGAGTATCCGCAACCCGGGCAACAGACAAGAGTGCATCCCTTCCCCATGGGGCACCCGGAGCGGCAGGCGCTGTCCGTCGGATCGATCTCGCGCTGGCACAGCGGGCAACGGATCTTCACGGTTCCCCCCGCCGTTTCAAAACGTGATCCCCGCCCACCGGGCGAAGAGGTTCACCGCGGCGCCGACCAGCAACGCGAAGGGGAAGATGAACAGGGCCATCCCCGCGGCCACCTTCCCTCCGTGCTCCTTGACGATCACGAGGAGATTCGCCAGGCACGGGATGAAGAGCGTGATGGTGATCAGGCTCACCACCACCTGGAGGTTGGACAGCATTCCCGCCTTCGCCATGCTGAAGAGCCCCGCGGCGCCGTAATCCCGCCGCAGGAAACCGATCAGAAACGCCTCCGTGGCCTTCGGCGGCAGGTCGAGCATGCGGACGATCAACGGTTCCGCCGCGACCTGGATCCGGACCAGCCACCCCAGCCGGTCCGCGGCGAAAAGGAGGAACGTGCCGAGAAGGAAGAGGGGGACCGCCTCCCGCAGGTACCACTCGATCCGTGCCATCGTCTTGACGGCGAGGTTTCCCACCTGGGGCCACCGGATGGGCGGAATCTCGAGGATGAAATCCGAGGACTCCCCGGGGATGATTTTCGCCGCGAGGTACCCGACGACGAGGACGATCCCCGCCAACAGGACGACCCAGGCGATCGTCGCGACCGGGCCGACGTCCGAAAGCATCCCGAGGATCACGCCAAGCTGGGCCGAGCATGGGACCCCGAGGGCCAGCAGCAACGTGACGATCACCCGCTCCTTGCGCGTTTCGAGGATCCGCGTGGTCAGTGTGGCCATCGTGTCGCACCCGAGTCCGAGGATCATCGGGAGCACCGCCTTGCCGTTGCAGCCGATCTTCTTGAAGAGGCGATCGACCATCACCGCGAGCCGGGGAAGGTATCCGGAGTCCTCGAGGATTCCGAATCCGAGGAAGAACGTCCCGACGATCGGTAGAACGATCGCGATCGCATACGAGAGGGCCATGGAGATCATCCCGTAGGGCCCGACCAGGAAGTCCCGCAGGAACGCCGAGGGGACGAACCGGTCGAGGATCATAGCGACGGACGGGACGACCCACCCGGCGAAGAAGGACTCTTCCAGGAGATCGACGAGGTACCCTGCGCCGATCACGCCGACGAACCCGTAGGCAAGGAGGAGAACGCAAAACAGGATGGGGAAACCGTAGACGGGATCCATGGCGTACCGGCCGAACGCCTGCGCGAAATTCCTCCCGGGAGGGGGAGCCGGTTCGACGCCGAGTTCGCCCAGCAGTTGGTCGATCCAGTACAGGCGGGCCTGGTTCACACGGAAGGCGATCTCCTCGCCCGACTCCTCGGCGAGCCGGTTCCTGACTTCATTCATCTCACGGATTTGGGCGGCGGAGACGTTCTCCGACAGCCACGGCGCCAGGGAGTCGTCGCCGCACAGCAGCATGATCGCAAGTGCCCGTTTTCCGATCGAGGTTCGCGGCGGGAGCAGCCCCTCCATCCTGAAAATGGCCGCCTCCATCCTCAAACCGTAGCTCAAGCGGACGGAGGACGGGGATGGGAGCTCGAGAAGGGGGAGCAGGCGGTCCGTCCCCTTCTTCTGCACCGCTACCGTCGGGATGGCAGGGACCCCGAGGCGCTCTTCCAGGGTCTCCAGCCGGGGCATCACCCCGCGCTCCCGCGCTTCGTCCGCCATGTTGACGGCGAGCACGAGCGGGACCTCCATCTCGGCGAGCTGCACGGTGATCATCAGGGAGCGGCGCATATTCTTGGCGTCGCATACCTGCAGGACACGCGCCCCGGGTTCCCGCATCAGGATGTCCCGCGTGACCCGTTCGTCCTCGGACATGGGAAGGAGGGAGTACACCCCGGGGGTGTCGATCACCGTGTGCGCCGTCCCCCGGTCGCGCGCCTCCCCACGGGTGATCTCGACCGTCGTGCCGGGGTAGTTCGACACGTTCACGTACCGCCCGGTGAGGGCTCCGAAGACGACGCTCTTTCCCACGTTGGGATTTCCCACGAGGATCACGGCGCCCTGCACCGACGGGGGGGTCGTCACCGCGGGCATCGGACCTCCTCCGCCGCCTTCCCCGGAGCGCATTTCCGGCAGAACCCGTAGATCTCGAGACGGTGCGACGTCGGTTGAAATCCGTGACGGCGGGTCACCCTCTCCTGCAATTTTTCGATGTCCCGGTTCTCGAACTCGATGACCGTCCCGCACTTCCGGCAGACGAGGTGGTCGTGGTGGGAGGCGAGGTTGCTCTCGTACCGTTTCGCCCCTTCGCCGAAATCGAGCTCCTTCGCGTACCCCAGCCGTTCGAGGAGCTTGAGCGTCCGGTACACCGTCACCGCACCGACGCGCGGGGCGCTTTCACGGACGGAGCGCGTCAGTTCCTCGATCGTCACATGGTGCCGCTCGAGGAAGAAACGTTCGATGACGGCCGCGCGGCTCCGGCTCCGTTTTCCCCCGCCGGTCAGGATTTCGCGGTCGATGCGCTCGAGTAGCTGCCTCACGTGGCGGATCCGGCTCCGTTCATGATGATGAAATTCAATTTCATAATATTCCCGGACCGCGACACCGTCAAGCGGAACTCCGGACCGTATCCCTTCCACCAAAAAAAACGGCCCCGAAGGGCCGTTTTCCGAAGATTCGATGCGTTCCAACCCCGGACAGGCTACCCCTGCCCGCCTTCCGGCGTCTTCTGGGTCTTGGTCCTCGCCGCCCGCGGCTTCGTCTCTTTCGGCGCGGATTCCTTCGCCTTCCTTCCGGACGGCCTTGAGGTCTCCTTCGCTTCCTTCTTCTTGACCGCGGTTTTCGCGGGAGGCTTTTTCGCGGAGGCCTTCTTCTTTTTCTTCGCCCCGGCCTTCCTCTCCTCCACCGGCAGGTACTCGATGATCGCCATCTCGGCGCCGTCTCCTACCCGGAACCCCGTCCGGACGATCCGCGTATACCCGCCTTCACGTCCCGTAAACCGGCCCGCCAGCGTTTCGAACACCTTGTCGGTGGCGGCCTTGTCGGTCAGGAGCGAGAACACGCGGCGACGGGAGTGAAGGGTCGCGCGCTTCCCGAAGGTGATCAACCGGTCCGCAAGCCGCCGCAGTTCCTTGGCCTTCGGGACGGTGGTCTCGATCCGCTCGGCGTGAACGAGCGCGTTCATCAGGTTCCGCAGCAGCGCCTTGCGGTGCGCGGGTTTCCTTCCCAGCTTCCTGTGGTCCATGGCATGGCGCATAAGGCATCCTCGTCCCTTGGTTGATCAATCCTCTTTCCGCGGCGGGCTGAACTTGTCCGGGGTGAACCCGTCGATCTTCATCCCGAGGGAGAACCCCATTCCCACCAGGACGTCCTTGATCTCGTTGAGACTCTTCTTGCCGAAGTTCTTCGTCTTCAGCATTTCCTGCTCGCTTTTCTGGACGAGCTCCCCGATATACTTGATGTCGGCGTTCTTCAGGCAGTTGTAGGCGCGAACGGAAAGCTCCAGTTCCTCGACCGGCTTGTAGAGATTCTCGTTGCCGCCCCCCTCCTCGTGCCGGGCCGGTTCGTCGGGCATCTCCGTCTCGTCGTCGAAATTGATGAAGACGGTCAGTTGATCCTTCAGGATCTTCGCGGCATAGGCCACCGCGTCGGCCGGGAGGAGGGACCCGTCGGTCCAGACCTCGAGGGTCAGGCGGTCGTAGTCGGTCTGCTGCCCGACACGCGCGTTGGTCACCGCGAAGTTGACCTTCCGGATCGGGGAGAAGATGGCGTCGATGGGGATCGTGCCGATCGGCGAGTTCTCCTCGAGGTTCCGCTCGGCCGATACGTACCCCTTCCCCATGCGGACGGTCATCTCCATGCGCAGCTTGGCGTTCGCGGAGAGCTCGGCGATGTGGTGGTCGCGATTGAGGATCTCCACCATCGGATCCGCCGAGATGTCGGATGCCTTTACCCGGCGTGGGCCCTTCGCCTCCAGCACCAGCGTGCGCTGCTCCGGCGAGTGCATCCGAAGCCGGATCTCCTTGAGGTTGAGAACGACGTCGGTAACGTCCTCGACGACGCCCGTCATCGTGGAGAACTCGTGCTGCACCCCGTCGATGCGGACCGAGGTGATGGCGCCGCCCTGCAGCGAGGACAGCAGGATCCTTCGAAGCGCGTTGCCCAGGGTGGTTCCGAATCCCCGCTCGAGGGGCTCCGCAACGAATTTCCCGTAATTGAACGTCGCCGTGTCGGTCTGTACCTCGATGCGGCGCGGCTTGATCAACTGTTTCCAGTTTCTCTGAAACATGCGTCCCCCTTCTCCTTGCCCCAAAGAGGCTTACTTCGAGTAGAGCTCGACGATCAGTTGTTCCTGGATCGGCTCCTGGATGTCCGCCCGCACCGGCAAGGACTTGATTCTTCCACGGAAGCCGTCGCGTTCGAGCTCGAGCCAGTGCGGAATCCCTTTCCGGACCACGGCGTCGAGCGCCTCGTTCACGCTTGGGATCTTCCGGCTCTTTTCGCGCAGCTCGAGGACGTCCCCCGCGCGCACGAGGAAGGAAGGGATATTCACCTTCTTCCCGTTCACGAGGAAGTGCCCGTGCCGGACGATCTGGCGGCTTTCCCGACGAGTCGGGGCGAACCCCAGCTTGTAGGCGACGCTGTCCAGCCGGCGCTCGAGGAGGATCAGCAGATTGTCGCCGGTTTTCCCCTTCATCCGGTCGGCCTTCTCGAAGTAATTGCGGAACTGGCGTTCCAGCAGGCCGTAGATCCGCTTCGCCTTCTGCTTCTCCCGCAACTGGACACCGTAGTCGCTATGCTTCGGGCGCCGCTGGCCGTGCTGGCCCGGCGGGTATCCCCTCCTTTTGATGGCGCACTTGTCGGTGAAGCATCGGTCTCCCTTGAGATACAGCTCGATCCCTTCCCGACGACAGAGCCTGCAGACGGCCTCACGATACCTTGCCAAAGAAAATGTCCTCCTTGTCCCTTGAGGGTTGCGGCGGTCAGACGCGGCGGCGCTTCGGCGGCCGGCATCCGTTGTGCGGGATCGGCGTCACGTCCCGGATGTAGTTGATCTTCAGCCCCGCGGCCTGCAGGCTGCGGAGAGCGGCCTCGCGGCCGGACCCGGGCCCCTTGATGTGGACGGTCACGGTGTTCATCCCGTTGTCCATCGCTTTTTTCGCGACTTCCTCGGCGGCCACGGTGGCCGCGAACGGGGTGCTTTTCCGGGACCCCTTGAACCCCTTCGCGCCCGCACTCGCCCACGCAAGGGTGTTCCCGTCCGGATCGGTGATCGTGATGATCGTGTTGTTGAAGGTCGCCTGGATATGGGCCACTCCCACCGGCACGTTCCGGCGGACCTTCCTCTTGCCTTTCTTCTTCGGCGTTGCCATCGTTCCTCCGCACCCGCCCCGCGGCGGGGGATCTCGCCGGCTGGTTCAGCCGTCCTTACTTCTTCGTGGCTTCCTTCTTCTTCGCGACGGCGCCCTTGCGCGGACCCTTCCGGGTCCGGGCGTTCGTGTGGGTCCGTTGACCCCGCGCGGGCAACCCCTTGCGGTGCCGAAGGCCGCGGTACGCCCCAAGGTCCATCAGCCGCTTGATGTTCATCGATATTTCCTTGCGAAGATCCCCTTCGACGCGATAGTTCGCGTCGATCACGTCGCGGATCCGTGCGACCTGGTCCTCTCCGAGCGTGCTCGTCCTCAGATCCGGGGACACACGCGCTTCCTCGAGGATCTTCATCGCGGAGATCGGGCCGATCCCGTAGATGTACGTCAGCGCGGTCCCGATCTTCTTGGTCTTCGGAATGTCCACTCCCGCTATGCGTGCCAACCGACTCCTCCTTGCCCTCCTGGGCGTTTTGAAGCTGCGTCTACCCCTGGCGCTGCTTGTGCTTCGGGTTCTCGCAGATCACCCGCACGACGCCTTTCCGGCGGATGACCTTGCACTTGACGCAAAGCTTTCTCACCGACGGTCTGACTTTCATCTTCGTCCCCTCTTCACTTCGATCGGTAAGTGATCCGACCCCGGGTCAGGTCGTACGGCGTCAACTGGACGGTGACCCGATCCCCCGGCAGGATCTTGATGAAGTGCATACGCATCTTGCCGGAAATGTGAGCGAGCACCTTCATCTTGTTGTCGAGCTCCACCCGGAACATGGCGTTCGGCAACGGCTCGATCACGGTACCCTCGATTTCAATCGCTTCTTCTTTTGGCATATATCCCTTTACATACGAATATATCTTAAGACTTATCTAATGAAAAACTTAATATTCTGTTCCCATCCTCGGTGACGGCCACCGTATGCTCGAAATGGGCCGATCGGCTCCTGTCCCGCGTCACGACCGTCCATCCGTCCGACAGGACCTCCACCGACCATCCTCCGGCGTTCACCATCGGTTCGATGGCCAGGACCATTCCCGCCGTGAGTTTCGGACCGGTCCCCCGCTTTCCGAAATTCGGGATCTGCGGGTCCTCGTGCAGCAACCTCCCGATCCCGTGCCCGACGAAATCGCGAACCACCGAGAACCCTCCGGCCTCCGCCTTTTCCTGCACGGCCGCCGAGACGTCCCCCAGGTGGTTCCCCGGCCGGACCTCCCGGATCCCCGCTGCAAGCGATTGTTCCGTTACGAGGAGGAGCCGCGAGGAAACGCCGTTCACCGTCCCGACGGGGTAGGTCATCGCGGAATCCCCGTAGAAACCTTCCCGCAGGATCCCGAAATCGATGCTCAGGATGTCGCCTCCCCGGAGAATCCGGTCCTTCGACGGGATCCCGTGCACGACCTCCTCGTTGATGGAGGTGCAAAGGTGCGCCGGGTACCCCATGTACCCCTTGAAGGCGGTCCGAACGCCGTTTCGGGCGATGAACCGGTCGGCGAACGCTTCAAGGTCCCATGTGCTGACGCCGGGGCGGATCAACGGCCTCACTTCTTCAAAGAACTGTCCTACGACGGCGCCCGCGCGCCGCATCGCCTCGATCTCCCGAGGCGACTTGATCAGGATCATCCTCTACCGGAGGATCTTGACGATGCCGGCATAGATGGCGTCGATTTCACCGGAGGCCACCACGGACCGGGTTTTCCCCGTGTTCTTGTAATAATCCAGCAGCGGAGCGGTGGCCTTGTTGTAGTTGGCCAGGCGGTTCTTGATCGTTTCTTCCTTGTCGTCGTCCCGCTGGATCAAGGCGGTGCCGCACTTGTCGCATTTCCCCGGCGCCTTGGGCGGATTGAACTTTACGTGGTACATCGCCCCGCAGCCGGTGCAGGTCCGGCGCCCGCACAGCCGCTCCATCAAGTCGTCCTGGTCCACCTCGAGGGAGAGGACGAACCGGATTTCCTTCCCCAGTTCCTTCGTGACCCGGTCGAGCGCCTGGGCCTGCGGAATCGTCCTCGGAAATCCGTCGAGGATGAACCCCATGCCGCAATCGGACGCGGCGAGACGCTCCTTGACGATCCCGATGACGACCTCGTCGGGGACCAGTCCGCCCGCATCCATGAACGCCTTGGCCTGCTTGCCGAGCGCGGTCCCGTTCTTCACCGCCTCCCGGAGCATGTCGCCGGTGGAGATCTGCGGAATGGCGAACGCCTGGGTTAGTTTCTTGGCCTGGGTGCCCTTCCCCGCTCCCGGGGGGCCCAGAAGGATGATTCCCATCATCGGATTATCCCCTCCTCCCCTTCATCTGGCCTTTCTTGAGGAACCCTTCGTAATGGCGCGTGATCAGGTGCGACTCGATCTGCTGGATCGTATCCATCGCGACCCCCACCACGATCAGGAGCCCGGTGCCGCCGAAGTAGAAGGGGACGTTGAATCGGGCGATGAGGATGCTGGGCAGGACGCAGATGACGGACACGTAGATCGCGCCGCCCAGCGTGATCCGCGTCAGGATCTTGTCGATGTACTCCGCCGTCTTCTTCCCGGGGCGGATTCCAGGGACGAATCCGCCGTATTTCTTCATGTTGTCCGCGACGTCGACGGGATTGAAGGTGACGGCCGTGTAGAAGTAGCAGAAGAAGACGATGAAGGCGACGAAGAGCAGTTCATAGCCGGCCCGGCCGGGCGTGAGCGCGTCCGAGATCGTCCGGGTGACCGGGTGCTTGATGAAGCTGGCGATCGTCGCGGGAAACAGCAGGATGGAGGAGGCGAAGATCGGCGGGATGACGCCGGCCGTGTTCACCTTGAGGGGCAGGTGGGTGCTCTGCCCCCCGTAGACCTTGCGCCCGACGATCCTGCGGGCATACTGCACCGGGATCCGCCGATGCGCCCGTTCGAAATAGATGATGACGCCGACGACGCCGACCATGAGCGCCAGCAGGAACAGGCCGGCGAACAGGTTCATTTCCCCCGTGCGCACCAGGGTGACCGTTCGGACAAGGCCGCTCGGGAACCTGGCCACGATCCCGGCGAAGATGATGAGGGAGATCCCGTTTCCGATCCCCCGTTCCGTGATCTGCTCGCCCAGCCACATCAGGAACGCGGTCCCGGAGGTGAGGGTGATGACCGTCATGATCCGGAACGCCCAACCGGGGTGGTAGACGACCGATCCCGCCCCCGCCGTGACGCTTTCCAGCCCGACCGCGATCCCCATTCCCTGGATGACGGACAGGACGATCGTTCCATACCGCGTATACTGCGTGATTTTCCGCCGGCCGAGCTCCCCTTCCTTGGAGAGCTTCTCGAGTTGCGGGATGACGACGGTCAGCAATTGGAGGATGATCGAGGAACTGATGTACGGCATGATGCCGAGGGTGAAGATGGAGAAACGCGCGAGCGCCCCTCCGGAAAACATGTCGATCAGGCCGAAGAGCGTCCCCGACTGGGACTCGAACACCGCCTTGAGCGCCAGGTTGTCGATCCCCGGGGTGGGGATGTGGATCCCGATCCGGTAGACGATGAGGAGCAGGCCGGTGATGAGGATGCGGCGTTTGAGCTCCGGGATACGGGTGATGTTCTGGAAGCCTTCGAGCACGGGTCAGACCTCCACGGTCCCGCCGGCGGCCTCGACCTTCGCAACGGCCGTCTTGCTGGCGCGGTCGACCTTCACCGTGAGCTTCCGGGTCACCTCGCCGTCGCCGAGAAGCTTGATGCCCCCCGGGCAGGCGCCCTTCACCAGACCCTCGCCGCGAAGCGCTTCGGCGTCGACGACGAAGCCCGCCTCGAACCGGTTCAGATCCTTGACGTTGACGACCGCCGTCTCCTCCCGGAAGACGTTGACGAACCCGCGCTTCGGCAGGCGCCGCTGCAGCGGCATCTGGCCGCCCTCGTACCCCGGCTTCGACCCGCCGCCGCTGCGCGCCCGGAGACCCTTGTGCCCTTTCCCGGCGGTCTTCGCAAGCCCGGAACCTTTCCCCCGGCCGACGCGCTTTTTCGAGCTTTTCGCCCCTTTCGCCGGGCGCAGATCCGTGAGTTTCATTTCGCCTCTCCCACTTCTTCCATGCGGACGAGGAAGCTGACCTTTTGCACCATTCCGCGGATCTCCGGGGTGTCCTTCCGTACGACCGCGCGGTTGATCCGGGTGAGCCCGAGACCCTGAACGACCTTCCGGTGGTACGGGGTACGTCCGCTCAGCCCCCGGACGAGGGTGATGCGCAATTGACCGCTCATGCCGTCGCCTCTTCCTCTCTCGGGCCGCGGGCCGCGGAAACCTGTTCGGCGGTGCGCAGCTGCGAAAGACCTTCGATCGTCGCCTTCACCAGGTTGTGAGGATTGTTGCTCCCCAGCGACTTCGTCAGGATGTTGGAGATCCCGCTGGACTCGATGACGGCCCGGACTCCTCCGCCGGCGATGACCCCGGTTCCCGGCGAGGCGGGCCGGATGATGACCTTGCTGGCGCCGAACTCGCCCGTCACCCCGTGCGGGATCGTGCCTTCCACCAGCGGCACCTCGATGAGCGACCGCTTGGCGTTCTGCACCGCCTTGCGGATCGCGTCGGGAACCTCGTTCGCCTTTCCCAGTCCGGTCCCGACGTGCCCGTTGGCGTCCCCGACGACCACGACCGCGCTGAAGGAGAAGCGGCGTCCGCCCTTCACGACCTTCGCGACGCGGCTGATGTGCACCACCCGGTCCTTCAAATCCAGCCCTTCCGGATCGACTCTTTTCAAGCCTTCCTCCCCGTGCCCTCGCGAAAGTGTGCGTGCATGATCAGAATTCCAGCCCGGATTCGCGTGCCCCGTCCGCCAGCGCCTTGATCCGCCCGTGGTAGAGGAACCCGTTCCGGTCGAAAACCACCCGCTGGATGTTCTTCTCCAGCGCTTTTTTCCCGATCCACTGGCCCACCTTTTTCGCGGCGTCGCTCTTGTCGAGGTCGCCGATCTCCGCCCGGATGTCCGGTGAGAGGGTGGACGCCGCAAGGATGGTGGACCCCGTGGAGTCGACCACCAACTGGGCGTAGATATGCTTCGCGCTGCGGAAGACGGACAACCGCGGGCGCTGCTCCGTACCGAAGATCCGTTTCCGGATCCGGCATTTCCGGTTCTGTCGTGCGGTTTCCCGCTGGTTTTTCTGGCTCATGGCGTTTCGGATCCCCGTCGTTAAGGAATTGCGCGTTGTACCCTACTTGCCCGCGGCCTTGCCGACCTTCTTGATCAGCCGTTCGCCGCGATAGCGGATTCCCTTGTTCTTGTAAACGTCCGGTTTCCGGAGCATCCGGATCCGGGCGGCCGTTTCCCCGAGCAACTCCTTGTCCGCTCCGCTCAGCTTGATGACGGTGTTGGCCTCGACCTGCGCGGTGATCCCCTGCGGCAGCGGGAAAACGACCGGATGGGAGTATCCCAGCGCCAGGTGGAGCGCGCCCCCCTTGGACTCGGCCTTGTACCCCACGCCCACGATTTCGAGGGTCCGCGAGAACCCGTCGGTGACTCCCTGCACCATGTTCGCCAGGATCGTCCGGTACATGCCGTAGAGGTTCCGGGCGCCGTCGTCGAGAAGAACGACCGTCGCCGTCTCTCCTTTCACTTCGACCGCCAGCTTCCCGGGAATAGGGCGGGTGAGCTGCCCTTTTTTCCCCGTGATGGTCAGCACATCGTTCCCGATCTCCACCTTGACTCCGGCGGGGATCGACACAGGCTTTTTACCGATTCTCGACATCGTTTCGCTCCTCGTTGGAAAAGACCCGGACCCCGCTTACCAGACCTCGCAGAGCAGCTCCCCGCCGATCGAAAGCTTCTTCGCCTTGTCTCCCGTCATGACGCCCCGCGACGTGGAGACGATGGCGATGCCGAATCCGTTCTTCACCGTCGGGATCTCGTCCTTCCCGACGTAGACCCGCCTTCCTGGACGGCTGACCCTGCGGATCCCCTTGATGGCGTACCCCGTTTCGGGGGTCGATTTCAGGGCGATGCGGAGCCGGCTCGTGCTCTTCTCGCTCACGACGCGGTACCCCTTGATGAATCCCTCCTCCTTGAGGATCTGCGTGATCCCTTGAAGGATGGTCGTCGCGGGAATCTCCATCTGTTCGAACCGTGCCTGCTGCGCGTTCCGCAGCCGCGCCAGCAGATCGGACACGTGGTCGTTGGTCGCCATTGTCCCCCCCTACCAGCTCGCCTTGACCACGCCGGGAAGGTCGCCGCGAAGGGCGAGCTGCCTCAGGCAGATCCGGCACAACTGGAACTTCCGGTAGAAAGCGCGCGGCCTGCCGCAACGCGGGCACCGGTTGTATTTCCGGACCGCGAACTTCGGCGTCCGTTTCGACTTGGCGACGATCGATTTCTTTGCCAACGTCTGCTCTCCTCTCTTCCTTAAGCCCGGAAGGGCATTCCCATGAGCCGCAGGAGCTCAAGGCCTTCTTCGTCGGTTCGCGCCGTCGTCACGATGGTGACGTTCATGCCGCGGATCTTGTCGATCTTGTCGTAGTTTATCTCGGGGAACATGATCTGCTCCCTGATCCCCAGCGTGTAGTTCCCCCGCCCGTCGAACCCCTTCGGGGACACTCCCTTGAAGTCGCGCACGCGCGGCAGGGCGATCGCCAGGAGCTTGTCGAGAAAGTGGTACATCGGGTCCCGACGCAGCGTCACCATGACCCCGATGGAGACGCCCTCCCGCAGCTTGAAGTTCGCGATGCTCTTGCGCGCCTTGGTGACCACGGGCTTCTGTCCGGTGATGATGCCGATCTCCTCGGCGGCGGTCTCGATCACCTTGACGTTTTCGATCGCATCGCCGAGTCCCATGTTCACGACGACTTTCGTGAGCCGGGGAACCTGCATCACGTTCCGGTACCCGAACTTCTCCTTCAGCCTGGGAACGACTTCCTTGTTGTACCGGTCCTGCAGTCTCGCCATTTCCGATCACCCCCATCCGCCATGCAGGCGGAGGTATCCTTTCACTTCTTTTTCGCTTCGAGGACGTCCCCGCACCGTTTGCAGACGCGGCTTCGTTTTCCGGCGCCGTCGACCGCCATCGCGATCCGGGTCGGCTTGTTGCACTTGTCGCACATGACGAGAACGTTGGAATAGGAAAGCGCGGCTTCCTTCTCCACGATGCCGCCCTGCGGATGCGTCTTCCCGGGCTTGATGTGCCGTTTCACCATGTTGAGTTTCTCGATGACGACCCGGGCTTTTTCCCGGTCGACCTTGAGGACCCGGCCGACCTTTCCCTTTTCCCGTCCGGCGATCACCTTGACGATGTCGTTCTTCCTGATCTGCAGCTTGTTCGCGGCTTCCATTCCGCCCCTCCGGCTCACAGGACTTCCGGCGCCAGCGAGATGATCTTCATGAACTTCCTGGCGCGCAGCTCGCGGGCGACGGGTCCGAAAATGCGGGTGCCGATCGGCTCGCCCTGCGGGTTGACGAGAACGGCGGAGTTCTGGTCGAAGCGGAGGTAGCTGCCGTCGGCCCGCCCGATCTCCTTGACGGTGCGGACGACCACCGCCTTGTGGACGTCCCCCTTCTTCACCTTCCCGTGAGGGATCGCTTCCTTGACGCTGACGACGATGATGTCTCCCACACCGGCGTACCGGCGCCGGCTGCCGCCGAGCACCTTGATGCAGCAAAGACGCTTCGCGCCCGAGTTGTCGGCCGCGTCGAGCATGGTTTGCATCTGGATCATTTCATCGGCTCCGCTGGGTTATTTCCGCTCACTGCACGGCGGGGCGCTCGATCAGCCGGGCGACGCGCCACCGTTTGTCCTTGCTCAGCGGCCGCGTCTCGACGATCTCGACGCGGTCGCCGACCCGGAACTCGTTCTTCTCGTCGTGCGCCTTGTAGTTGCCGCGGCGCTTCACGTACTTCTTGTACACGTCGTGCGGGACCAGCCGCTCCACCCGGACGACCACGGTCTTGTCCATCTTGTCGCTGACGATCGTTCCCACCTTCTTTTTCCGCGTCCCGCGGGCTTCCATCGCAACCTCCGCCGTCATGTCAGTTCGCCTTCACTTTCGTCTTCGCGCGGAGGAACGTCACCACGCGGGCCAGGTCCCTGCGCCGGTTGCGGATCAGCATCTTGTTCTCGAGGGCGGACGCGGAGCGCTTCATCTTCAGCCGGAAGATCTCGTCCCGCAACTCCCGCTCCTTCTGGCGGAGCTCCTCCGCCCCAAGATCCCGCACATCCTTTGTCTTCATGGACGCCTATGCCTCTCTGGACAGGAATGTCGTCTGGATCGGGAGCTTGTGGGCCGCGAGGCGGAACGCTTCCCGCGCCGTGGATTCGTCGACCCCCTCGATCTCGTAGAGAACGCGTCCCGGCCGGATCACGCAGACCCATTCCTCGGGCGCTCCCTTTCCCTTGCCCATCCGGGTCTCCGCGGCCTTCTTCGTGATCGGCTTGTCGGGAAAGATGCGGATCCAGATCTTCCCGCCGCGCTTGATGAACCGCGTCATCGCCACCCGGGCGGCCTCGATCTGCCGGGAGGTGATCCACCCGGCGCCGGAAGCCTTCACCCCGTAATCGCCGAAGTTGAGCGTGTTCCCTGCCTGCGCCTTACCGCGCCGGCGGCCCTTCATCTGCTTGCGGAACTTGACCCTTTTGGGGGCGAGCATCGTTCCCGTTCTCCTATTCGTTGATGGCGGGGGAAGAGGGAGCCTTCGGCAGCACCTCGCCCTTGTAGATCCACACTTTCACGCCGATGATCCCGTAGGTGGTCCGGGCCTCCGCGAACCCGTAGTCGATGTCGGCCCGCAACGTATGCAGGGGGACCCGTCCTTCCCGGTACCACTCGGTCCGGGACATCTCCGCGCCGCCGAGACGGCCGGACACCTGGATCTTGATCCCCTTCGCGCCGAGCTTCATCGACGAGAGCACGGTCTTCTTCATGGCGCGGCGGAACGCGATCCGGCGCTCCAGCTGCATCGCCACGTTCTCGGCGGTCAATTGCCCGTCCGTTTCCGGTCGCCGGATCTCGAGGATGTTGATCGACACCTCTTTCGGCGTGAGCTTCTGGATCTCCTTCTTCAGGTTCTCGATCTCGGCGCCCTTCTTGCCGATCACGATCCCCGGCCGCGCCGTGGCGATGATGACGTTCACCCGGTTGCTGCGACGCTCGATCTCGATGGAGGAGACCCCCGCGTGGTTCAGGCGGGCCTTCACGAATCCCCGGATGCGCAGGTCCTCCTGGAGTTGGGGCGCGTACTCCTTTTCGGAGTACCAACGGGAGTGCCAGGTCTTGATGATCCCCAGCCGAAAACCGTAAGGGTGTGTCTTCTGTCCCAAAATCCGCCTCCCCTTCCTTTAGCTACCTGATATGCCAAGCATATTTACGAACCGGGCCATTTTATGCCTCGTCCACCACGATGGTAATGTGACTCGTCCGCCGCTTGTACTTGTGCGCCCTTCCCATGGGCGCCGGCCGAAACCGTTTCTGGGAGGCCCCGACGTTCACGCAGGCGCTCTTGACGTACAGGGTGCCCACGTCGATCACGCCGGTCTGCCCGGCGTTGGCGATCGCCGAATCGAGGACTTTCTTCACGGTCGCCGCGGAGGCCTTGTTCGCAAGGGAGAGGATCGTCTTCGCCTCGGAGATCTTCTTCCCCCGGATCAGGTCCACCACGAGGCGCGCTTTCCTCGGGGAGACGCGCATGAACTTCGCCGTAGCGGATGCTTCCATTGGACGCTCTCCTTCCCCGCTCTTACTTCTTGACCTTGGCCTTGCGGTCTCCCGAGTGGCCGTGGAACGTCCGCGTGGGGGAGAACTCGCCGAACTTGTGACCCACCATGTTTTCCGTGACGAAGACGGGCATGAACTTTCGTCCGTTATGCACGGCGAACGTGTACCCCACCATATCGGGGGTGATGGTCGAGCGCCGGGACCAGGTCTTGATGATCTTCTTGTCGCCGGTTTCGACGGCCTTGCGAAACTTCCGGGCAAGGCCTTCCTCCACGTACGGTCCCTTCTTGATGGATCGCCCCACGTCGAAGCCCCTTTATCTTTATTTTCCGCGCCGCTTGACGATGTACTTGTCGGTCGACGGGTTCTTGCGCGTCTTGTACCCCTTCGTCGGCCTGCCCCATGGAGTGCAGGGATGCCGGCCGCCGGAGGATCGCCCCTCGCCGCCGCCATGCGGGTGATCGACCGGGTTCATGACCACGCCCCGGACCGTGGGACGGATCCCCTTCCACCGGCTGCGCCCCGCCTTCCCGATCGAGACCTTTTCATGGTCGAGGTTTCCGACCTGCCCGATCGTCGCCATGCACTCGATGAACACCAGTCGAACCTCGCCGGAGGCGAGGCGAAGGTGCGCGTACGTCCCCTCTTTCGCCAGGATCTGCGCGACCGAACCGGCGGAGCGTGCGATCTGACCGCCTTTTCCCACCTTGAGTTCGATATTGTGGACGAGCGTCCCGACCGGGATGTTCCGGATCGGAAGAGCGTTCCCCGGCTTGATGTCCGCGCCGGCGCCCGACAGGACCGTGTCGCCGACGGAGATCCCGGTGGGACAGAGGATGTACCGTTTCTCCCCGTCCGCGTAGTTCAGCAGGGCGATCCGCGCGGAGCGGTTCGGGTCGTACTCGATGGCGGCGACGGTCGCCGGGACGTCTTTCTTGTCCCGCTTGAAGTCGATGATCCGGTACTTGCGCTTGTGCCCCCCCCCGCGGTGCCACACCGTGATCTCGCCGAGGTTGTTCCTCCCCCCGGTGGCGGAAAGGCTCTCGGTGAGCGCCCGCTCGGGCTTCTTCCGCGTCAGGTCCTCCGTGGTGAGGACCGTCATGCCCCTTCGCCCGGGGGAGGTCGGCTTGTACTTTCGGATGCCCATCGCAGTCTCTCCTTAAAAGAAGGGCGCCTGCACCGCGCCCGTCAGACGCCTTCGAAAAACTCGATCTTGTCGCCCGCCTTCAACGTGACCACGGCTTTCTTCCATCCGGGACGAAGCCCCACCGTCCGTCCCCGACGCTTCACCTTGCCGGCGACGTTCATCGTCCGGACGTCCTCGACCTTCACCTTGAACATCTTCTCGACCGCTTCCCGGACCTCTTTCTTGTTGGCGCGCTTGTCGACGGCGAACAGCACCGCGTTGGAGGTCGCTTTCAGAGAAGTCGCCTTTTCGGTGATCAGCGGCCGCTTGATGACGTCGGAGAGGATCATTTCCCCAGCACCTCGGTGATTTTCTCGAGAGCCGTGCGGGTCAGCACGAGCTGGTCGTACGACAGGATGTCATACACGTTCAGCGCCTTGGCGGGAAGCGTCTTGAACGCCTTGAGGTTCCGCACCCCGAGCGCCAGGTTTGCCGGCTCCCCCTCGACGACGAGCAGCGCGTCGTTCAGACCGAGGGCCGACGCGACCTTCAGGAATTCCTTCGTCTTCGGGGACGGGAGCGAAAGGTCGTCCACGAGGATGATCTTGTTCTCTAGCGCCTTTGCGCTCAGCGCGCTGCGCAGGGCCGCCTTCATCTCCTTCCGGTTCACCTTCCCGTCGTATTTCCGGGGGTGGGGCCCGAACACGGTCCCCCCGCCTCGCAGGAGCGGCGAGCGGGATGTCCCCATCCGGGCGCGCCCGGTCCCCTTCTGTCGGAACGGCTTTTTCCCTCCGCCGGAAACGTCCTTGCGGGTCTTCGTGTCGTGCGTACCCGCCCGGGAGGCCGCCAGTTTCGCCGTCACGACGTGGTGCATCAGGTGCGTCTTCACTTCGGCGCCGAAAACGGAATCGGGAAGATCGACGGTGCCCGTCCCCTTCCGCTCCTTGTTCACGATCTCCACGGTAGCCATTTCGTGCTCCTCGCCTTACGCCAGTTTCTTCACTGCCCGGCGTACGTAGACCAGGCTGTTTTTCGCACCCGGAACGGCGCCGCGGACGAGGAGCAGGTTCTTCTCCGGCTCCACACCGACCACGCGCAGGTTCAGGATCGTGACCCGCTCGTTCCCGTACCGGCCCGCCATGTGCATGTTCTTGATGACGCGGGACGGGTACGCCGACGCGCCGATGGATCCCGGGGCGCGGTGGAACATGGAGCCGTGCGTGGCGCGCCCGCCTTTGAAGTTCCAGCGCTTGATGACGCCCGTGAAACCCCGCCCCTTCGAGTGGCCCATCACGTCGACGACGTCGCCTTCCTTGAAGATGTCGACCTTGATCTCGGCGCCGATGTCCAGCGGATCGGCGCCGTCGACCCGGATTTCCTGGAGCGCGCTGAACGCGCCCTTCCCCGCCTTCTGGAAGTGCCCCAGCATGGGCTTGCCGACCTTCCCGGCCTTCGTCTGCCGGAAACCGATCTGCACGGCGTCGTACCCGTCGCTCCGCGCGGTCTTCCGCTGGATCACGGTGCAAGGCCCGGCTTCGATCACGGTGACCGGGATCACCTTCCCCTCGGTGTCGAACACCTGGGACATCCCCAGCTTCTTTCCCAATATTCCGGTCGTCATGGTTCGCACCTGCTTCCGTTCTCGGTCGTTTTCGTCGTTCCGGTCAGAGCTTGATCTCGACTTCCACGCCTGCCGGCAGGTCCAGCTTCATCAGCGCGTCGATCGTCGCGCCGGGCGGCTCGTGGATGTCGAGCAGCCGCTTGTGGGTCCGGATCTCGAACTGCTCGCGGCTCTTCTTGTCCCCGTGCGGCGACCGGTTGACCGTGAACCGCTCGATGTGGGTCGGCAGCGGGATCGGTCCCGCGACGCGCGCGCCGGTCTGCCGCGCCTTCTCGACGATATCGCCGGTCGCCTTGTCCAGAAGCCTGGAATCGAAGGCCTTCAGCCGGATCCGTATCTTCTGGTGCTCTATCGCCACTTCGGTGTCCCCCTTTGCCCTTTCCTCGCCCTACTCGATGATTTCCGCGACGACGCCGGCGCCCACGGTGCGTCCGCCCTCGCGGATCGCGAACCGGAGCTCCTTCTCCATCGCCACCGGCGTGATCAGCTCCACCGACATCTGGATGTTGTCCCCGGGCATCACCATCTCCACGCCCTCCGGAAGGGTCCCCACGCCCGTCACGTCCGTCGTCCGGAAGTAGAACTGCGGACGGTACCCGTTGAAAAACGGCGTGTGGCGGCCCCCCTCCTCCTTCGTCAGGATGTACGCGGACGCCTTGAACTTCTTGTGGGGAGTGATCGACCCCGGCTTCGCCAGCACCTGGCCACGCTCCACGTCGTCCTTCTTCGTCCCCCGAAGCAGAACGCCGATGTTGTCGCCGGCCTGACCCTGGTCCAGCAGCTTCCGGAACATCTCCACGCCCGTGGCCACCGTCTTCTGCGTGTCCCGCAACCCGATGATCTCCACCTCGTCGCCCACCTTCACGATCCCGCGCTCCACGCGACCCGTCACCACCGTCCCGCGGCCGGAAATCGAGAAGACGTCCTCCACCGCCATCAAAAACGGCTTGTCGATCGCCCGCTCCGGCATCGGAATGTACGAGTCCACCGCCGCCATCAGCTCGTAAATGGGCTTGCACTTCTCGCAGCCGTCCTTCCCGCACCCGCACTCCAGAGCCTTCAACGCGCTCCCGCGGACGATCGGGGTGGCGTCCCCGGGAAATTCGTACTTGCTCAGCAGCTCGCGAACCTCCAGCTCCACCAGGTCCAGCAGCTCCGGATCGTCCACCATGTCCACCTTGTTCATGAACACCACGATGTACGGAACGCCCACCTGGCGCGCCAGGAGGATGTGCTCCCGCGTCTGGGGCATCGGACCGTCCGCCGCGGATACCACCAGGATCGCACCGTCCATCTGCGCCGCGCCCGTGATCATGTTCTTGATGTAGTCCGCGTGCCCCGGACAGTCCACGTGCGCATAGTGGCGGCTCTTCGTCTGGTACTCCACGTGCGCCGTCGCGATCGTGATCCCGCGCTCGCGTTCCTCGGGAGCCTTGTCGATCTGGTCGAAGGCCACGAAATCCGCCAGCCCGCGGGTGGCCAACACCTTCGTGATCGCGGCCGTCAGCGTCGTCTTCCCGTGATCCACGTGGCCGATCGTACCCACGTTCACGTGCGGCTTCGTGCGCTCGAACTTCTGCTTGGACATGTGTGCGTCTCCTTGGGAAATATGGAGTGCCGGCCGATGATGGAGCCCACGAGCAGGATCGAACTGCTGACCTCGTCCTTACCAAGGACGCGCTCTGCCGACTGAGCTACGTGGGCGATCCTGACTCCTTGCAGCCTTTGCAGCCAGTCCGCCTTCGCTCCAAGCCGTCCACGTCCGTTCGCTTGGAGCTTCGGCGTGACAGCCTTCACATTGGAAGCATGAGTTTTCTCTTACGCTTTCCACCGAAGTCCGGCATGCCCAGACGTAGCTCAGAAGCATGAGGTTTCACGTACGCTTCTGAGCGAAGTCTGGAGCGGGCGACGGGAATCGAACCCGCGACCAACAGCTTGGAAGGCTGTGACTCTGCCAACTGAGTTACGCCCGCACCTGCCGCAAACTCATAATTATATCCGGTTTCTACTGGCAGTCAACCGGTTTTACGTCATATTTCGTCCGCCTTCGCCCCTCGCCGGAAACTCCATTCGCTTGGGGCTTCGGCGTGACAGCCTTCGCTCGTATTGGCTTGCCCAGCCGTAGCTCGAAAGCATGGGTGCTGTTGTTACGCTTCGAGCGAAGGCTGGTGGAGGGGGGAGGATTCGAACCTCCGTAGGCGTCGCCAGCAGATTTACAGTCTGCCCCCTTTGGCCGCTCGGGTACCCCTCCACTTCATGACATTGCCCGACTTCGCCCAACTTCCCGGCTACTATCTCCCCGGGCTACGTCGGGGATGGAGCCGACGAGAGGAGTTGAACCTCCAACCATCTGATTACAAATCAGACGCTCTGCCGTTGAGCTACGTCGGCACGCAGCTTGACCGACATCCCGAAATGGGAAATTTGACCCTATTCGGCCGTGGATGTCAACGATTTTCTGATGGAAAAAGCGATGATCCCCGCGGCGACGGAGACGTTCAGCGATTCGACCCCGGGGGCCATCGGGATCCGGACGGCGCCGTCGCACCGGTCCCGCGCCAGGCGGCGGATCCCCTTCTCCTCGCTCCCCAGCACGACGGCCGTGCGCTTCGCGGGGGTGAACGCGGAAAGGTCGGCGCCTTCGACCCCTTCCGCCGCGTAGAGCCAGAACCCGGACTCCTGCATCCGTTCGATGGCGCGAACGAGGTTCGTCACCTGGACCACGGGGACGTGGGCGGCGGCGCCGGCGGACGCGCGGAAGACCGCCCCGGTCACGGGGCACGACCGGTCCGCCGGGAGGACCACGCCGTCGAAGGCGAAGGCCCTGGCGCTGCGCAGGATCCCCCCCAGATTCTGCGGGTCGGTGACCCCGTCCAGCAGGAACGCCCTCGCCGTCTCCGGCATCCCCGAGATCCACTCCTCCATTTCCGCGTACCGGTATTCCGCGATCTCCGCTGCGATCCCGGCCCCCTCGCGCTCTCCCGTCCTGCGGTCCCACTCCTGCCGGGGACAGGTGAGGCACGGCAGTGCCAGCTCGCGGGCGCGTCGTTCGAACCCGGTCCGCACCTCCGGGGGGACGGCGTCGCTCAAGAGCACTTTCCGGGCCCGTTGCCTCGACGAGGCGAGCAGTTCCTCGACGGGATGCCGGCCCGTCACCCACATGGAGCCGCTCATTCCCGTCCCGCCTCCGGCAGGGCGCCGCGCATCGACGCGGCGATCGCCCGCGCCGCCGCCGGCGGGTCCGCCGCCTTCGTGATCGGACGCCCGACGACCAGGTAATCCGCCCCCCGGCGGATCGCCTCGGCCGGGGTCACCACCCGTTTCTGGTCCCCCGCGGCATCCCCCGGCATCCGCACCCCGGGGGTGACGAGGGTGACTCCCTTTCCGACGCGCGCGCGCACGGCCTCCACTTCCTTCGCGGAGCAGACGATCCCTCCCGCGCCTTCGGCGACCGCGAGATCGGCGAGATGCGCCGCCGCATCCGCCGCGGACAGGGAGAACCCGACCTCCGAGAGGTCCAGGTCGTCCAGGCTGGTGAGGACGGTCACCGCGAGGATGGTCGTTCCCGTCCCCCGGGCGCTTCCCGCCGCCGCGGCGAGCATCGCCCGCCCGCCCGAGGCGTGCACCGTGGCGAATTTCACCCCGAGCGCCGCGGCGGAGCGGACGGCGCCGGCGACCGTGTTGGGGATGTCGTGGAACTTGAGATCGAGAAAGACGTCGAACCCCGCGTCGCGGATACGGCGGACCAGGTCGGGTCCGCCGCGGGGGAAAAGCTCCATCCCTACCTTGAACATCCCGACCTCTCCGGAAAGCGCCTTGACGGTGGCAAGGGCGTCCTCGGGAGAGTCGGTGTCGAGCGCGACGATGATCCGTTCCTTCACGGCGCGCACTCCGCCTTCTTCCGTTCGACGAGCGCGATCGCCGCGTTCGCCAGCTCCGCCAGCGGGATGCGGAGGGTCTCCCCGGTCTTCCGGTCGCGGATCTCCCCGAACCCGGCCGCCACGTTCTTCTCGCCGAGGGTGATGCGCACCGGGATTCCCGTCAAGTCCGCATCCTTGAACTTGATGCCGGGGCGCTCCTCCCGGTCGTCGAGGAAGACCTCCACGCCGCGCGTGTCGAGTTCCGCGGCGATCCGTTCCGCCGCGGACGCGAGGTCGGCGTGCTTCACGTTCACGGGGATGACGGCGACCTCGAAGGGGGCGATGGAGATCGGCCAGACGATCCCGTCGTCGTCGTGGTTCTGCTCGATCGCCGCCGCCGCGGTGCGTCCCACGCCGATTCCGTAACATCCCATCACCGACACCCGCTCCTTCCCGCTCTCGTCGAGGTAGACCGCGCGCATCGCCTCGCTGTACTTCGTCCCGAGGCGGAAGACGTGCCCCACCTCGATCCCCCGCGAGAACCGCAACGGGGCGCCGCAGCGAGGACACGCGTCCCCGTCGCGCACCATCCGCAGGTCGACGTACTCTTCCGGAGCGAAATCCCTCCCCGGCACGACATCCACGAGGTGCGCATCCTTCTCGTTCGCCCCCGTCGCTCCCGAACGGATCCCACGGACCGAATGGTCCGCGATCGTCCGCACGGAGAGCCCGACCGGCCCCGCGAATCCCGACGGGGCCCCCGTCAACTCCCGCACCCGTTCTTCCCCGGCCAGGCGGACCCACTCGGCGCCGAGGCGGTTCCTCACCTTGACCTCGTTCACCTCGTGGGGGCCGGAGACCAGGACGGCCACGTCGCCGACGGAGGTCTCGAAAAGGAGCGTCTTGATGAGCGTTGCGGGATCGATCGCGAGGAACGCCGACACCTCCTCGATCGTCCGTCGGCCGGGGGTGGACACCTTGCGGGGTGCGCCCTCCTTCGCCGTTCCCGTCCCCATAGGCGAGGTCGCAGCTTCGGCGGGGCTGCACTCCGCCTTCTCGACGTTCGCCCCGTAGGCGCAGGAGGAGCAGGAGACGATCGCGTCCTCCCCGGAGTCGGCGATCACCATGAACTCGTGCGAGCTCGACCCGCCGATGTTCCCCGTGTCGGCCTCGACGGCGCGGAAATCCAGCCCCATCCTGCGGAAGATCCGGCAATACGCCCCGTACATCTTCCGATACGACTCCGCCGCCCCGTCCTCGTCCGCGTCGAACGAGTAGGCGTCCTTCATGAAGAACTCCCGGCCGCGCATCAGGCCGAAGCGGGGGCGGATCTCGTCCCGGAACTTGTCCTGGATCTGGTAGAGGGTGAGCGGCAGTTGCCTGTACGACCGGACCTCCCGCCGCACGAGGTCGGTGATCACCTCCTCGTGGGTCGGCCCGAGGCAGAATTCCCGGTCCGCGCGGTCCTTGAACCGGAGAAGCTCCTTCCCGTAGGCGTCCCACCGGCCGCTTTCCTTCCAGAGCTCGGACGGCACCACCGCGGGCATCAACACCTCCTGGGCCCCCGCCCGGTCCATCTCTTCCCGCAGGATCCGCTCCACCTTGCGCAGCACCCGCAATCCCGCGGGCATGTAATTGTAGATCCCCGAGGCCACTTTCCGGAGGAGCCCGGCGCGCAGCATCAACCGGTGGCTGACGACCTCCGCGTCGGACGGCGTCTCCTTGGTGGTCGGCATGAGGTATCGGGAATACCGGATCACTCGCCTCTCCTTTTTCCGGCGGCCAGCATCGAAGCGAAACGGACGATCTCGGCCGCGATCTCCTTCTCCTTCACCTTCTTCACGATCCTGCCCTTCACGAAGATCAGCCCCTCTCCCTTGCCGCCCGCCACGCCGACGTCCGCCTCGCGCGCCTCCCCCGGGCCGTTCACGGCGCAACCCATCACGGCGACCTTCAGGGGAAACGGCAGATTCGACAGCCGCCGCTCCACCTCCGTTGCGATGCCGACGACGTCGATCGACGCCCTTCCGCACGTCGGGCACGAGATGAACTCCGGCCCCCGCCGCCGCAGCCCGAGGCACTTCAGGATCTCCCATCCGACGCGGACCTCCTCCTCCGGAGGGCCGGTCAGCGATACCCGCAACGTGTCGCCGATCCCCTCCGCCAGGAGGACCCCGATCCCGACGGCCGACTTGACCGTTCCGGAGAAGATCGTGCCCGCCTCGGTGACGCCGACGTGCAGGGGAAAATCGTACCGGCGGGAGAAGAGGCGGTACGCCGCGATCGTGGTGACCACGTCGGAGGCCTTCAGGGAGAACTTCAGGGAGAAAAACCGCGCCTTCCCGCAGATCTTCAGGTACCGGGCGGCGCTCGCCACCAGGGCTTGCGGCGTCGGTCCTCCGTGCTTCGCAAGCAGATCCTTTTCGACGGACCCGGCGTTGACGCCGATCCGCACGGGGATCCGGTTCGCCCTCGCCGCCCGCAAGACCTCGATCGTGTTCTTTTCCCCCCCGACGTTCCCGGGGTTGATCCGCAACGCGTCGGCCCCCGCGTCGGCACATGCGATCGCCAGCCGGTGATCGAAGTGGATGTCCGCGACGACCGGGATCGGCGAACCGGCGCGGATCCTGGCGAAGGCCGCGACCGCCTTCGCGTCCGGGACGGCCACGCGCGCGATCTCGCACCCTTCCCTGGCCATCGACCGGATCTGCGCAAGGGTCGACCGGACGTCGTGGGTGTCGGTGTTCGTCATGCTCTGCACCGAGACGGGCGCGGACCCGCCCACCGGTACGGAGCCGACGCGTATACGGCGGGTCTTCTTTCGGTTTTCCATGGCGGTTCCACTATAAGCGAGAGGAGGAAGCCCCGTCGATTCCCTTTTTCGATGCCCGGGAGAGCGGGCCTTCCGGAGGCGTTCAGCGCGTCCCGGTCTCCACCCATTTTACGATTCGTGCCCTGGGCCCGGCGGGGTCGGGGCCGTAACGAATCCGCGCCACGACACGGACGTCTCCATCGGGAAGATCGGCCACGCTCCCCACGGAGACCAGCTCATACTCCTCGAAGCCGCGTGCCGGACGGTTCACGGGCGCATCGAACGCCCCGGGAATCTTCCGCGCGGTCACCGAGTAGCGACCCGTAACGGCAGGTCCCACGGGGAGCCGGCGAACGTATGGAGACCCGGCGGAGATCTCCCCGGGAAGACGCGCGATCGCGGCGTTCGCCCCGGCCCTGGCCATGTTCCGCGCCACGGCGGACCGATGATACTGCCCCGCGCTCTCCCCCGTTCCGATGGGAAGGGAGACGACGTACATCCCTACCGCGCTCAGGACGACCAGGAGAAGCATCGACAGCACGATGGCGCTTCCCCGGCGGCCGGCCACCGGATCAGTACCCCGCGTCCGCGCGCTGCGTCACGAGCGACGCCTGCCGCCAGGAACTTCCCTCCGGACGCCAGCAACACCACACGGTGATCGTTTTCAAGGTAGGCATCTCCGGGTCGGGCATCACCTGCCAGACACGGTAGAACGTCGTCCCCTGTACGGTCACGGAATCTCCCGCCGATGCGGCGAGGCGGGAATATTCGGGCGAGACCCCTTCCGCGCCCGATCGGAACCCGTCCGGATGGGAGGAGCGGAGTTCTGTCCAGGGGACCTGGAGGAGGTGGTCGATCGCCTCCTGGGCCAGGTCGGTCGCGGTGCGGATGTTCGATGAGGAGAAGGGGACCTTCGCTTTGACGGCGGTCAACTGGACCATCGCCAGGCCCAGTGCGCCGAACGACAGGATCAGGAGCGCTACGAAGACCTCCAGGATGGAGAAGCCGCTTTCCCCGATTCCGAGCTTGCTACTCCCTGGCGACCAACGCACCGGTACCGGGTTCCGCCGTCCCTTACCGGGGACCGGCGCCGGGGACGGGCTCTTCCGTGATCGTCACCGAGAAACGGGCGGTCGCCTCACCGCCCGATCCGTCGGACACGGTCACGGTGAACGGGATCTTCCCGGCCGTTCCGGGGGCCGTCTCCCATCGCACCTGTCCGTTCGACCGTCCGATGCGCATCCCGGAGGGAGCGTCCTTGAGATCGAAGAGGATCGGGTCCCCGTCCGGGTCGGAGGCCTGAACCCGGAACGTCACGAGGTTGTCGTTCACGCGGAATCCCTCCTGCCCCTCGATCACAGGCGGAGTATTGCGGATCTCCCGCGACAATTCCGCGCCCTTGCCGCGCACTTTCCCATCGAAGGGAGTGATCGTCACAACGACGCGGTCTCCCCGTTTCAGGGGACCTTCCATCCGGTTCCCGTTGCCGGCGGGCTCCCCGTTCCTTCGCCAGGCGATCTCGAAGCGGACCGCGTCGCCGTCGGCATCGAACCCGTCCGCCTCCACCCCGAGGCCGGTGCCGTCCTTCGCGTCCCCGGGGACAAACCGGACGCCACGGATTTCCGGGGGGAAGTTCCGGACGGCCGCGGACGACGACGGGAGAACTCCTTCCCCCGCCGGAGCCGCGGCGTCCCGGGGCACGGTCGGGGAGGCCGCGTTTTCCGCAGGCGGAGGAGGTGCGGGTTGCGGGGGCTTCCGGTCCCCGGAACATCCGGCAAGGAGGAACAGGGAGACGAAGAGAAGGCGGATGCCGCAGGGAGGCGTGCGCATCAATACTGGTAGAGAACGGAGAATCGCGACCGCTCGGTCGCGTTCGTCTGGCTCTGGGACAATACCTCGATCGTGTAAAGGTAAGGGATGCTCATCACGACGACCTCGCCGGAGCCGGTGTTCACCACGGCGGTCTTCACCAACGGTTCGTAGGCGCCGGAGTTCCCCGGCACCGTGTCGACGACCTTCGAATAGACCCGGTACGCCCCCAGGTCGATTCGCATGTCGTAGGTCGCCGGAACGCCGGGATCGATCGCGATCGCGCTGTTCAGCCCTCCCCAGCCTGCGGTGGGATTTTCCAGTTTGGTCATCACACCGTTGTCCACGGCGAGATTCGTGTACGGGACGGTCAGGTTCCCGCGGCTGCCGACCATCTGCAACGTCGCTTCCACGCCGCCGCGGGCCGCCTCCACGGCCGTGCGGTACCGTAGCTGCTGGCCGGAGACGTAGGAACCCCGGCCGACCATGAACAGCATCCCGAGGGTCATGACGAGGGCGATCGCCGCAAGGATCAGGACGAAAGCAAGGGCAAAACCTTTTTCATTCCGAAGAGGATTCATGTCAGTTCGCCAGGGTCGTCGGCCGGACGACGATGTTGTACACCTTCCATCGATAGTTCCGGAAGCCGCTCACATTGTAGTTGTTTACGATACCGCCCGATCCCACGGAAATCGTGGCATCCGGATAGGTGTAGGAATCGTCGCGCTGTCCCACCTGGGCAAGGATGTGGACGTGAAGCTCCCTGAATTGCGTTCGAAGGTCCGCCGCCGTCGCCGGCGGGAAACTCTGCCACTCCAGTATGTCGTTCGCGTCCGTGTCGACCCCGTAGACCAACTGCATGTCGGCGACGCAGTCGAGCAGCGGGAGAAGGGTCGCCGTGCCGGCGGCATCGTGGGCGATGACGGCTTTCACGAGCACCCCGGTATTCGATGCGCAGTGCCGGGGCGTAGGATAGGCGGCGTTGTCGGCGATGAAGTAATCCGCCCGGTTGAAGGGCCGGAACGGGGATGCGCTGCCGATCCCGTAGACGAGGTTCGTCTGGAACGTTTCGGTCGGCACGAGGCCGCCCGTCCCTGCGAACGTCGACGTCCCGGCGAGCGACTGTCGCGTGCTGTCCGTGGTGCCGGGGGACAGGACGACCACGTAGTCGCCGTTGTCCATGTCGTCGTCTTGCGACCCCCAGTTCCGCTTTATGTTCGCGCTGCTCAAGGTCGTCCATTTACCTGCCGCGTTGTCCATCCCCACCCGTGCCGACCGGATCACCAGGTAGTCGGAGTTGTTGACGGTGAACGCGGCGCAGTCGATTCCGGCCACGGCCCGGGGGGCGTTCGGAGTCTCGTTGAGTGCGGCGATATTCGGGTCGCTGCTCTCCGTGTAGGCGGAAAGGTTGTTCCATGGAAGCCCGAACCCGAGACTCTCGATGTCCTGCCGCAGAAGTTCCAGGCCGATGACTCCCTCCACGTTGCTCTCGGTGATCTTGGTTTGCACCTTGTACTGCCGGACCGTACTGATGAAGAAGGTGGAGGCGGCCGCAAGCACGGAGGCGACGATCACCAGCGCGATCATCAACTCCAGCAGGGAAAAGCCGGAATCCCCTCGTTTCATCGCGTCACCGCCTCACGATCGTGGCGACCTGGTGGTTGTACGACTGCGTCATGTTGTTTTCGATCCGGGTCCACGCCACGTTGATCGCCAATTGCCGGTTGTCCGGATCGGTGCCGATGGGCAGCACCGTGCGGGTGACGGTGTAATTCTTCGTCACTCCCCGGATCGCGCGCGCCACGGTGACGGTGGTGTTGTCGATGCCGAGGAGGTTGTCGAACGGCATCCCCCTCACCGCGATCATCTCCTGCTCCGCCACGTTCACGGCCTCGTCCCGCAGGTCGTTTTTCATGTTCTCGTTCAGGACGACCAGCCCCGAGACGCTCAGGCCGATGAAGATGATGAAGGCGATCGCGATCGAGACGAGCACCTCGATGAGGGTCATCCCCGACGCGCTATTTTTCGACGCACGTTCCGGCATTGAATTGTCCCATCTTGATCCGGGTCGCCCGGATCGTGATGCAGTCGTAGTCCGGCAGCGCGCTCGACGCGAACCGGATGGTTCCGTTGTCGTTGGCGATCCCGTTCCGGTTGAACGCGAAGTTGCCCCCTCCGGCCAGCACGGCGGTGATCGCATGGCGGACGGTCACGTTCGCCACCAGCGCGTCCGCGGTGTTGTCGAAGACCCCGTTTCCGTCCGGCGCGGGGCTGCTGTCCTCGTACGTCTGGTATCCGCTCGTCGTGATCCGCACGAAAAACGTGCGGTTGCGCTGCATCGCCCGGCCGCGTGCGTCCATCAGGTCGGCGAACAACTGCTTCGTCTCCCCCTCCACCCGGTACTTCTCGTTGAACCCCTCGAACGCGCTGACGGCGAGCACCGCGAGGATCCCGGCGATCGCGACCGCGATCAGGAGCTCTACCAGCGTGAATCCGGCGCCGCTCGCCTTGTCGCTCCGCCGGGACATCGCCGTTCCTACCGCTCCTTCGTGTGCAGCAGCCGCAATACCGGCGGCGGCGGGGACAAGAGCGAAAGCCCCTGCGCCGTCGGAGGAACTCCTTCGATCGCCGCCGTCCGGCGGCCGTCCTTGTGCAGCCCTCCCGCGCCTTCTCCCGCGGCTTTCTGGAAGGCGGTGGACAGGTCGAGCTGCTCGACGCTGGCGGTCGACACCTGCACCAGCGCCTTCCCCTTCAGGTATCCGGCGCCGGGAGTTCCGCCGCTATTGTACCGCACCGCCCAAAGGAAGCTCTTTCCCCCGAGGGCGCACTCGTCCCCGTACGGCTTGTACGCGGTGAAGAAGACCAACCCCGTAACCGTCGCCAGCGGGTCGGTGATCACCCGCTCCGAGCGGAAGAGCCGTGCGGCGGTGTTGTCGTAGGAGTAGTTCCCGGAAGGGTCGAGGTCGATGTACCACCCCTTGAACCCCGCGGAGTTCGCCACCATTTCCGATGGAACATTCGTTATGTCCGTGACGTTGGGGAAGGTCGCATCCGGCAATATCGTCGGGGCCGAGACCGTCGAGGTGCAGGCCGTATTGATCGTGTTGCCGATCGTGAAGCACGGCTCCTTCAGTCCGAAGATCCGCCGCTGCCCCGTGGCGTCGTCGATAACGGGTGTGGTGTCCGTACCCGTCGGCGGGTTCTCGAAGAAGTATCGCCCGGTCCCGAAGTAGAGCCAGTTCGTGCTGTAGCTCCTGTTCTGCAGCCGCGCCACGGCGGAGGTGACGGGCCCGATCCCGTCGATCACCCGGCTGAACACCCAACTCCCGCCGGCGCTGTCGGTCGGAGTGAGGTTCTTCGTCAGGATTCGCCCCACACCGCCGTCGGTCCAGGTGTACGTGGGGCTCGTCCCCTCCCTCTTCACGTAGCCGACATAGATGGCATCGTCCTGGTAGTCGATGTTGAAATCGGCTACCGAATTGATCATCGAACCCGCGAACGCGAACTGGATCGTCGTGTCGATCGTCTGCACCACCGCGCCGGTCTTGAGGTTGAGGACGAAGAAGCGCAGGTTCTGGTTGGACCTCCCGAGGAACTGGTTGTTCGTGTTGTCGATCGGCCCCGTCGGCCCGGATCCGAGCACCACGTACCATTCCCCGTTCAGGGAGCGGTCCCGCACGGAGGTCGAGGAGTTGATTCCGTCGATCCGTACGACCGCGGGTCCCGTGGTGGTGAATCCGAGGCTGGAATTCGAAAATTCCCACATCAGGGAGGGATTCTCCGGATCGGTCACGTCCATCGCGAAGTAGGAAGAGAAGCCGTTGTCCGTGGCCGGCGTCTGTACGCAATCCTGTCCCGACGTGCAAGTGTTGCTGCACGCTCCTCCGTATCGCATCCCTCCGATGAGGATCGTCTTCCAGCTGTCGACGGTGCGATTCGCCGTGGACTGGTCCCCCGATCCGGAGCCGATGCTGGCGTCGAAGACGTACGGCGACAGGTCGACGTAATACAGGTGGCAGTAATCGGGATCCTTCAGGTATTTCAGGTACGGCAGTGCGTTCTTCGGAATGAACGCCCACGCCTCGTCCCCCATGACGGTCGACCCGATGGGCGAGAGCCTCGCCTTCTCCGGCGTCGGCGACGGCGGCTTCCCGGTCCAGTTCAGTTCGAGCAAACCGAGGCGGAACGCGTGCAGCATCCCGTCGTTCCCTCCGGCGAAGACCATTCCCCTGTTCTTGTAGTTCGTGGTGTCGATGAATGACTTGTACGTCGTGTCGTTGTAGACGGTGTCGTACTTGTTCAACGGTACGCCGGACACGATCCGGGGTGTCGAGTCGACGATGTCCCCCAGTTTCCATACGCCGTTGTCGGTTGCGAACGTCACGGTTCTCGAACGGAGGGTGAAATCGTCCGTATCGTCGATCCCATGGACATAATCGATGATCTTCACGACGTTGTCCCCCGCGTCGGGGATCAGGTAAGGACTCAACGTCGAGGCGTTGGAGGTGGAGAAGTCTACGAACGACGTCCCGTTCAACGTCGTATAGATCGTTCGTGGGGTGGCGCCAAGGTCGCGCTCCCATAGCTTTTTTCCCGCTTCCCAGAGGCTGCCGAGGTTCTCGAAATTGACCGTGGGAGCGACGCTGTCCGCATCGCCGTCGCCGTCCGAATCGACCCATCGCCGGACCTTGGTGAGTTCCGTCACGTTGTCGTAATAGAACTGCACGATATAGTCGTTCGTGAGGTTCAGCTTCGAGTCGACCGTGGTCTCCTCGCGAATCGTGGCATTCGTCAAGAAAGGATCGACGAAATACCACTGGTTCTGGAGGGATCCCGTCCACCAGACGATATCGCTCCCCACGTTGCGGCGGGGGTAGAACACCGCCTGGAGGAGGTTCGCCCCGCTCCCTTCCCCGGATGCGAGAACCGATGCCGCGGTGCCGGAACTTGCCCGCTTGAGGATGCTCGAGAATGCGTCCCGGATCGACCGTTCGAGCTCCTGCCCGTCGGCCGCCTCGTAGAACGTGTCGGGCTCCCCGTCGTTGTTCTTGTCCCAGGTTTCCTGCGGGTACGGAACATGGCTGCCGTTATCCTCGAACCCCCCGTTGATGGCGGCGTACCGGAGGAGCGTCGACCCCTTCCCGAAAGCGAAGACGGCGTACAGGGTGAGGTTCTGGGTGTTCGCGATGCCGGACCGCAAGTCGGTGGTGTGCATGTACAACGCCACGTCTTCGATTCCCGCGTCGTACCCGCCTGCGCCGCATGAGGGGAACGAGCTCGCGGGGAAACTGCCGCCGTTGGGTTTGGAAACCGAAGGGCAGCTTGACCCGTCGCAATTAAAATCCGAACGGCCTCCGGCGTAATTCTCGAGGGTGGCGGGCAGCGACCCGTCGGAGCACGGTTCGCCGTCGGTGATGTACAGAACGTAGCTCTTGGAGCAGATCGGCCACCTCGGTGTTCCCTGGCCGTAGTTCAACGGGTCTGCGTTGTTGCTGATGCCGTAGTCGCTCGTCGCGTAACGGGGTCCCGGTCCGCTCAGCATCGACGCTTGCTGGGCGAAGTATCCCGTAACCGACCACAGCGTTTCCGCCAGCGGGGTGTTGGTGAACGGCCTCGTGTTGTTGACCTCGTTGACGGTGCTGGAGAGGCTCCCGCCGCTGACGTTCACGCGCACCTTCCCGCCCGTGTTGACGTTGTAGAAGGTGAGTCCGACGCGGGCCCTCGCACCGACCACCTCCTGCAAAACGCCCGCGACCGGCGACGGCACGACCACCCGAACGTTGAACGTCCCCGAGACGCCGCTGACGGCGAATGCCGATACGCCCGACCCCCCCCCGCCGCAACCGGCGTTGGCGTCGGTAATCGTAAAGGTCTTGTTCCCGCTGTATGGAGTATAAAGGGTTGCGTTGTGGGTCTTGATCGTTCCCCGGGAGTCGCAATCCGCCTTTTCCCCTTCGATCCGGTCGAACCCCGTCCCCTCGCCGGTCCCCTTTTTCCCTCCGGTCAACACCTTGCGAAGGACGTCGACCCGCCGCATCGAGACCCAGTTGAGGAAACTCCCGTCCCACTCCGTCGATCCCTTGTCGCGTTCTCCCGTGAGTCCGCTCCCCGTTTTGGGGGCCGCCCGTACGAACTTGCTGCCGGACGTGGTGTAGGTGTACCAGTAATCCGGGTCGAAGTACCCGTAGTACTTGTAATCCGGGTAGGTTCCCGGATTGGTGAACCCCGTGCATGGATCGGCCGTTGTGCAGGCGTGATCATCTGCGGTCGAGGTCGTTTCGAATCCGTCCGAATACGCAAAGTTGAACATGCTTCCCGAGGTGTCCACGACGAGCATGACGTTCGGCTGAATGTTCTGGACGACGTATGGAGGCACGATGCAGTAGTCGTTCATCGCCGCACGCAACGATGACGGCGAGAGGAGAACCACCAAGGCCATCGCGACGAACAGGGAGTATTTCTTCGGAGATGCCCGAAATACCTTCATGATTTATCCCTCACTCCGCTCATTCGAGCATGCTCGGATAAAGAACCACGGCCGTCACTTTCCCGTTTTTCATGAGCAGGTTTACTTTTTCGCCCGGTTTCAAATCGGTGGCGTAGAGAGCCTTCCCCGAAGGGGACAGGACATGGACTCCGCCGAAGTCGTAGATCCTGTCCCTTACCGTGATGAACGAGCCGGAGACCCGTTCGACGATCCCTTCGATTACCGTATAATCAGCGGGACGTGCGGCCTGAGGGGAACCGGCGAGCAGAATCAGGAGAAAGATGCCCGTGAGGAATCCGCTGAGAGGCGCTGGAGAACTTTTTTCCACGGGTGCAGAGCACATCCGTGACCTCCATCCCCCGATGGGGGACTTCGAAGTGTTATCGCCCCGCGATTTCCGGAGCGGACAAGGTACGATTTGCATTACAGCAAGAAGAGTGCCTGGCCTCTTGCCGACCTTTTCCACACGGCACGTATCTCTTGTCGGACGGATGGCCAGGAAACTTCACATGAAAATAAAGTGGAATATCTTCCTTTTATCGTATACTTGCGTGCGAAAGCGCGGTTTTGGCGGCATCCCGCTCATCCCGTGATGGTTCCATCAAGCATGCGGGAGGCGCATAAATTGATTTCATGTTGATTAAATATTTTAATGCCCACCGGTTCCAGGGGATGGATGTTTTAGCAGCCCGACCAACCGCGTGACAATGTCCGAGGCAGTGCCGGGAATGTAGACGTCAGCGACCGATCGGGTAAGTTGCGTCGGTTCCGGGTTGATCTCCACCACCGCCGCGCCGGACTCCTTCGCGATCCGCGGGAGGTCGCATGCCGGGGAAACCTGCGCGGAGGTGCCGATCACCAGGAGGACCCCGCAGGTGCGCGCCTCCTCCTCGGCCTGCTCCTGGGCCGGCCACGGGATCGGCTCCCCGAACAGGACCACGTTGGGCTTGAGGATCTGTCCGCAGTCGCATAGGGGGACCTCGCCGATCACCCACCGCTTCCGCGTCTCGAACAGCTTCCAGCAATACACGCAGATCAACTCGTCGAGGTTTCCGTGATACTCGATGACCCGGCGAGAGCCCGCCGCCTGGTGGAGCCCGTCGACGTTCTGTGTGATGACGGCGCGCACGACGCCCATCTTTTCGAGGGCCGAAAGTCCGGCGTGCGCCGCGTTGGGCGAAGCAAAGCCGCAGACGGAGATCATCTCGGAGAGCATCTCCCACACCTTGCCGGGAGACCGCATGAAGGCGTGGAGGGTCGCGTACTCCATCGGGTCGTACTTCCCCCACAACCCCTGTGCTCCGCGAAACGAAGGGATTCCGCTCTCCACGGAGATCCCCGCCCCGGTCAGCGCCACGGCGTTGCGGCGTTCCGCCAGGAGGCGGGCCGCCTCGCGGACCGGGTCGCTACCTCCCCCGCGCACGGGAGTCCCGTCTACCCGAGGAACGACCCCAGTTTGAGCGCCAGTCCCATGTCCCCCGCGACCTTCAGCTTCCCGGTCAGGAAAGCCATCTGCCCGTTCAGTTTTCCGGAAACGAGGTCGAGGAAGTCCGCCTCCGCCATCGTGACGGTGCAGTTCGGGGACGGCGCCTCCCCTTCCGCGACAGCTACCTTCCCGTCCGCCAATTTCACGTTCCAGGCGGCGTCGGCGACGCGGAACTGGTAGACGCAGTTCATCCCGGCGACTTTTTCCGGTTTCGCGTTCAACTTGTCCGATAACCCATCGAAGAATCCCTTCACCGTGGTCTCCGCCATCTGCGCCCCCCCTGGATTCCCGGATGAAATGAACCGCCGTTCACTACCGCTCGAACGTACACCGTCCCCGGGCGGGTTGTCAACGCATGCCGCAGTACCCCAGAACCGGGACGTTCCTAGAACTCCAACAAAACCGGGACAGACATCGCAACGGAACCTCGACGAAGTCTGTCCCTCTTCTGGGGGAGTTCTAGGAACGTCCCGGTTCTGGGGTGGTACAATCGGCGGCATGCGGATATTCGGGCTGACGGGGAACATCGGCTCGGGGAAAAGCACGGTCGCCGCGTTGCTGCGCGAGCATGGGATCCCGGTCCTCGACGCCGACCGGATCTCCCGGGAAGTGACGGCGCCCGGGGGGCGGGCGTACGACGCCGTCGTCGATTCGTTCGGCCGGGGGATCCTCGGGCGGGACGGTTCCATCGACCGGAAACGACTGGGGGAGATCGTCTTCTCCGATGCCGCGCTGCGCGAACGGCTGGAAAGGATCACCCATCCCGCCATCCTCGACGCGATGAAGGAAGCGCTTTCGGAACTGGCGCGCGATGGGCGCCGTGCGGCCGTCGTGGAGGCTGCCCTCATCCACGAAACCGGTCGAAAGGGGCTGTTCGAGGCGGTGATCTCGGTGCGGTGCGACCGGGAAACGCAGGTCCTGCGACTGATGGCCCGGGACGGCATCTCCCGGGAGCAGGCCGAGGCGAGGTTCCACGCGCAGATGGACGCGGACCGGAAGGCCGGCGCCTCCGAATACGTGATCGACAACTCCGGGAGCCTTGAGGAAACCCGCCGCCAGGTCGAGAGGCTCGCCCGGACCCTTCTGGGGGGTTAGCCGATTGCTTCCCGCGGGGGAAGGAACGGTTCCCCGAACGCCTTCGCGACCCCCTCGCAGGTGACGTGTCCTCCGTGGGTGTTGAGCCCCGCAAGAAGACCGTCGTCCGACCGCAACGCGCCGAAGACGCCTCCCCTCGCGATCGACAGGAGGTACGGCAAGGTGGCGGCGGAAAGCCCCTCCGTCGACGTGCGCGGCACCGCGGCGGGCATGTTCGTCACGCAGTAGTGGACGACCCGTTCCTCGATCAAATAGGGAGCGGCGTGGGTCGTCGGACGGGACGTTTCGAACGACCCCCCCTGGTCGATCGCGATGTCCACCACCACGGCGCCGGGGCGCATCGTGCGGACCACCTCCCGGGTGACCAGGAGCGGCGCCCGCTCCCCCGCCACCAGCACGGTCGAAACGACGAGATCGGCGGCCCGGACCGCGTCGACGACGGCCTCGGGCGTGGAACGGATCGTGCGCACCCCGTCTCCGCATTCCCGCCGTGCCTGGGCCATTTTTTCCGGATTCACGTCGAGGATCGTCACCTTCGCTCCGATCCGGGCGGCGATCCGCGCGGCGTTGCGCCCCGCGACCCCCGCCCCCAGCACGGTCACGTCCCCCGGCGGAGATTCACCGGTTCCGGAAAGCAGAACGCCCCGGCCGCCGCATCCCTTTTCGAGCCCCCGGGCGCCCACCTGGATGGAGAGGATCCCCGCCACCTCGCTCATCGGCCGGAGGATCGGCAACGCACCGGAGGAAGTCACCGTTTCGTAGGCGATGGCCGTGACGCGTCGGGCGAGGAGTTCCTTCGTCAGATCAGGGAAAGCGGCGAGGTGCAGGAAGGTGAGCAGCGTGGAGGATTCCGACAGGAAACGGAACTCCGTGGGAAGCGGCTCCTTGACCTTCACCACGAGGTCGGCTACCCATGCTTCGGACGCCTGCCGGGCGATCCTCGCACCCGCTTCGAGGTACTCCCGGTCTTCGAACCCGCTGGCCTCTCCGGCGCCGGTCTCCACGACGACTTCGGCGCCGGACTCGCGAAGGGCGCGTACGCCCCGCGGCGTAACGGCGACCCGGTTCTCCCCGGGCTTCGTCTCTCGCGGGACCCCGATGCGCATCGTGCGTCTCGCCCCCGCGGAAGTGTCACCGTCCCCGCCCCGCAGCGACGGGACGGGGACGGGTATCGTTCAGGCCTTGCGGACGTTCGCCGCTTTCTTCCCCTTCGGGCCGGAGGTGACCTCGAACTCCACCCGCTGCCCCTCGGCGAGGGTGCGGAACCCCTCCCCCTTGATCTCGCTGAAATGGACGAAGATGTCCTCCCCGCCCTCCTCCGTGATGAACCCGAACCCCTTCGCGTCGTTGAACCACTTCACCGTACCGAATGCCATGCCGACCACTCCTCTGCTGGCCCCGCGGGGCCGTCCGTGGATCTTCGGGCGTTACGCCGCCCCCTGCGTTCGGCCGGCCGGGGGCTTTCCCCGCTCCGCAGCCGGAAGAGCCCCAACGTGCGCTCCCGCTGTACCGGACAACGAATCCGTTGGTGAAGATATTCGCGTGGGTCGATCTTGCGGGTGACCGCAGCGCACGTCTCACCGTCTCGGGCACCATCGTATACGCGAAACGCGACCCGGGTCAATATGCGAAACGGCTCCCTGAAAATTATCTCCCGGGAGGACGATTTCGCCGAATTGTGCAAAATGATGTTTGAACGATGAAGACCCGGGGCGGAAATGCGCATCGAAGCAGGCAGAGAGAGACGCCCTCGCATCGGTTCCGAACCCAGAATCCCTGTCCGGAGGATCCCGACATGTCCGACCCGTTCGCACCGCGAGAAGATTCCTGGCCCCTCGGTCTCGTCCCGTCGCTGGGGATCTCCGTGCCGCACCGGATGTGGGCCCTCACGATCCACCGCGAACGGTACGGCCCCCCGTCCCGGTCCGTCCGCCTGGAGCACGTCCCCGCCCCGCACCTGAAGCCGCACGATGCGAACCGCGTCCTCGTGGCGATCCTGGCCACCGGCCCCAACTTCAACACGAACTTCGCCGCTCTCGGACTTCCCGTGCCGGTGTTCGGAAAGGGGGACACCGCGTCGGTGCACGTCCCCGGAAGCGACGCCCTCGGGATCGTCGTCGACGCCGGGCCCGGCGTTTCCGCGGTCAAGGTCGGCCAGGCGGTCATCCTCGATTCGTGGACCGGCCGGAACATCCGGGGGTACGAGACGCACGACGGGTTCAACGCCCAGTTCGCCGTCGTGGACCAGGAACGCGCGGTGCCGGTGACGGGAAAGCTGCGGAACCACACGCCGGAACGGCTGGCGGCGATGCTCCTGACGTATGGCACGGCGTATCGCGCCGTCGTGGAACGCCTGGCGGTGCGCCCCGGGGACGCGGTCCTCGTGATGGGCGGAGGAAAGGGGACGAGTTTCCCGGGAGCGCAGATGGCGAAATCCCTCGGCGCGCGGGTGATCCTGGTCGGCTCCAACACGGAGTTGGCGAGGAACCTGATCGCGCGGGGGATGGCCGACGCCTTCGTCGACCGACGCTCCATCCCGCGGGAGGTGTTCGGCGTGATCCCCGCCGGGATGCCCTGCGCGGATTGGGAGCGCCGGACCGAACCGTTCCGGCGGACCGTCTTCGAGGCGAACGGCGGACGGCCGGTCGACAAGGTGTTCGAACACACCGGCGGGGAGAATTTCCCTTTGCTCGTTTCCGTTCTCTCCCCCGGCGGTACGCTCGCCTTCTTCGGCGCCACCGGGAAAGGACTGAAGGGGGAGTACAAGGAAACGTTTTTCCACGACGGTCGCCGCTTCGTGATGGACGCCCGGTGGGTCTGGATGCGGCAGAAGCAGGTCCTGTTCCGCCGGGGGAAACCGGCGGCGATCTTCGACGCGCTCGGGCTCCCGCCGGGGCGAAGGGTCCTCGTCTGGGGCGCGGACCGGCCGGCGCGGGAGTTCGTGGCGGCGGCGCAGGCCCTCTCCGCGGAGGTCGCCGTGATCGCCTCCGCCACGCGGGAGAAGCGCGGGATCGCCGAACTCTCCCGGAGGGGGGTCCCTCCGACCCACATCCTCGACCGGGACAAGTTCGCTCTTCCGGAGGATATGCCGGACCCGCTGACCCCGGAGGGACGCCTCAACCCGGAATACGCCGCCGGCTTCACGCGTCCCGCGCAGGCGCTCGGGAAGGCGCTCTGGAACGTCTTCGGCCCGCGGGTGAGCCCCGACGTCGTGGTGGATCGCATCGACCAGGACACGCTCCATTTCAGCACCTTCGTGGCGAGGGACTTCGACGAAAAGGATCTCTTCCCATGCGGGGTCGTCGTCCTTCGGGGGAAAAACGACCTGTCCATCCGGGGATCCCACATGTACGGCGCTCTCCAGGCCGCCGAGGTGATCCGCCTGCTGTCCGCGGGGAAGGTCGTGATGGACCAGGAGGACCTCGAGGTCACGGACCTCGCGGGCCTTCCCGACCTGCAGCAGAAGATGCTGGACGGTACGATGCGGAAATCGAAGGGAGTCGCCCTCGTCCAGGCGGACCGGCCGGGGAGGACGGTGGCCGATTACGAAGAGGCCTTCCGTGGAGAGGTCGTCCAGGCCGCCGATCCGGCGGGCCGCAAGTTCATCGACGTGCGCCTGGCGAACGACGTCGCGGTGGTCACCATCACCCGCCCCGATTCGCTCAACGCCTTGAGCGAGGATCTCCTCTCGCAATTCGCCGCCGTGGTCCGGGAGGCGGGCTCCCTCGGAACGATCGGAGGCCGAACGGTCAAGGCGATCGTCCTCACCGGCGCCGGGCGTTCCTTCGTGGCGGGCGCGGACGTCAAGGAGTTCCACGGGAAAACGGAGGATGCGGTGGACGCCCTCGCCTGGAAGAACATCTCCGTCTTCACGGAACTCGAGCGGCTTCCCCTGCCCGTCGTCGCGCTGGTCGATGGCTTCGCCCTGGGCGGAGGCAACGAACTCGCGATGAGCGCGCATTACCGGATCGTGACCGAGAACGCCCTCCTCGGTCAGCCCGAAGTGAAGCTCGGGATCATCCCCGGATACGGGGGGATGCAGCGTCTCCCCCGCCTGGTCGGGCCGTCGATGGCGGCGGAGATCTGCGTCAACGGGGAGCCGGTGGACGGTAACACCGCGGTGTCGCTCGGGTGGGCCGACGAATTCGTCCCTTCCTCCGCCGCCCTCCAGCGCGCTGTAACCGCGGCGCGCGACTTCGCCGCGGGCCGTCGCCCGTTGCCCCGCCGGGATTGGGACGCGCTGGCCGACGGGAGAAGAGAGGAACTCGCGCGGCTCCTCGCCCGTCCGGAAGTCCAGGCCATCCTCGAAGCCCCGACCCCCGGGAAGGAGACCGCGGGGAATGTGCTCGCCGCGCGGCTTGCGGCGGCCCGGGACGCCCTGCTGTCTATGAAGTACGGATTCCGTCACGGCTTCGAGGAAGGGCTGCGCAACGATGCCCGAGTCTTCGGCGCCGTCGCCGCCTCGCCCGGAGGACAGGAGTGGGTCGGCCGTTTCCTCGCCAAGGACGCCGCCCAATCGTCGTTCCTCACGATCCTCCCACCGGTCGAACCCGGAGGGGACGAACGTCTGCCGATCACGAAGAAGGCGCCCGGGGACCGTCCGATCTCCTTCGTGGAGATCGGAGAGATCGCTTCGATCCTGAAGGGAAAGATGAACTCCGGCGCCGTAACTCCCCTTCCAAAGAAGATCCTGAACGATCTGATTTCGCTCCTGAAGGATCGCCCGTCCCCGGCGGTACTTGCGGAAATCGATCCGGAGACCTCCGGAAACGTCGGCGCGCGGATCGCCTCCCTCCTCTCGAGGGGAAAGATTTCCGTGCGCGTGGTCGATCTCGGGGAGGACGAAGGCTTTCGCCGCGAGAACGCCCGCCCCACGTGCGAAGTCCTCCTCGTCGAGAAAAACGGGGAGATCCTCTGGGAGGGGAAGAAACGGTTCCGGACCGAGCCCGGGGCGTTCCCCCGCGTGTTTCTCCCAAAGGCGTTCCTGGAGCGGAACGCCGCCCGCCCGCACGTCGTCTACCAGGCGATCGTCCATCCGATCCTCGAGTGGGTGTTCGGCTACCCGCACATGATCTCCGTGCTCTGCGAGTCGGCGTACAACGCGATTCCGCCGGAAGGCGCCGGAACCTTGAGCGACCTGAACCGGTACATTGCGGAAGGGGCGGGAAAGGACCGGGACTTCGCATATTTCGACCGTATCCTCGTGGACTCCTACGAGCCGGAAGATTTCCGGAAAGAGGAGCTTTCGAACTTCTTCGGCGGGGACGAGGGGAAGGTGGGGACCATCCTGTCGCGGGCGCGGGAGATGGGAGTGCGGTACCGGGAACTGGTCGCCGCGATCCGCACGGGAGTGCTCGGCGGGATCGCCGCGGAACGGGTATCCGCCGGGCGCGCCGTCCTCGACGAGGGGGACGCGGAACGGGCGCTCCAGATCCTGCGGAAACTGGTCGGCTCCCCGGAAACGCCTTCGCCGTACCGGGAGGAGGCGGAGAACCTGGTCGCCGTGGCGATTCGATCGTACGCCCTCGGTGCGGACCCGGCCTTCGAGGGAGGGACCGTCGCCGACGGAGCGGTGGCCGTGGAGAACTGGGCCGGCCCGAAGGCACGCGAATTCTCGGGACTGCTCTCCCGGGCGCTTTCGCTCGCCCGGACTTCTTCCGGAAGCGGCCCGGGGGTCGGCGATTCGATCGCTGGAGGCCCCGTCCGCCGCATCGTGCACGTCGTCCGCGAACTCGAGCGACCCTCCGGGAAGTTCATCGACGGAAACGACGGTCTTCACTGGGTCTTCGAGAAGGGATTCGTTCTCCGGCTTCTCTCGGCGATGGGGGACGAGACCCTCGATGAGGGGATTTCCGCACTGCTCGCGTGCCGCCTGCTGCGGGACGCCTCCTTTCCCGACGAGAAGCTCTCGATCGAGCGGCAGTTCTCCGCAGCGGTCAAGGGGACCATCGAGGCGTACCGCTTCTTCCAGGCGCTCCCCGAAGCGACGCGGCGAAAGATGGCCGAGACGTGGGAGCGTTTTCCTCCGGCCGACCCGCTCTCTCGCCTCTTCGCGTCGCTGGAGATGGAGGGGAATCCCGCCCGCGCCAGCCACATGATCCGGAACACGACGGCCCGATCCCACTCGTACCGCCACGTCCGGTATCCGGACACCGCGCTCGCGGGGAAGGTGGTCGTTATCACCGGAGGCGGCACCGGAATGGGGCGAAGCCTCGCCCTCGAGGCGGCGCGCCGCGGGGGGAACGTGGTGATCACCGGCCGACGGCCCGCCCCGCTCCTCGAGACGAAAGCCGACATGGACGACCTCATCCGCCATCTCGGTCTCACCAACCAGACCCTCATCGTCCAGGGGGACGTCTCCGACCCGAAGTACGTCGGGGAGATGTTCGAGCAGATCGAGAAGGAGTTCGGACGCATCGATGTTCTCTACAACAACGCCGGCGTCTCCGGCCCGGTGGTGTTCGGTTCCGCGTACGAGGAGGGTCACTTCGACGAATACCGGGAGGCGGTCAACATACACCTCACCGGGTCGTGGATGGCGTCGCTCGAGGCGGCACGGATCATGGAGGGACAGCCGGGGGGAGGGTCGATCGTCATGGTGGGAACCTTCTACAGCGAGAGCATCCATCGCCACGTCCTGCACGCCTATCCCGGGCGTCTCCCGTACACCTCCGCGCAGTCCGCCAAGCTCGCCCTCGGGGATTACCTGGCGTGGGCTCTGGCGGGCAAGAACGTCACCGTACTATCCCTCAACCCGTCCGCGGTATCCACCGAAAGGATCCAGCTCGGAAGCGGCGTCTTCGACAAGGGGTCGAAGGCGCGCGCCCGCATCGGGCGGAACGTTCCCCCGGAAGCGCTGGAGCGGGACACCCTCGAGCGGACGGTGGGGCACTCCTTCGTCGATCCCAGGGACTTCGCGGCGCTGGCGCTCGAGGTCGTGGAAAGCCCGTTCCGGCGGACGATCGGGGGCACCCGCATCCCCATGGGCGGCGTCACCTACGAGCAGCCGCCCGGCGTCTTCCCGTCTCCCGCCGCGCTCTCGAAATACCCCGACCTGGTCGGCAAGGTGGCGCTGGTCGTCGTCGGGGACGCCCTGTCGGGCGACGTGCCCCTGATCGAAGCCTCCACCGCCGCACTGGCGCGCGCCGGCGCCGCCGTGATCCTCTCCGGAGGCCGGCCGGCCCTCCTCGAGCCGATCGCCTTGAAGATCAACGCGCGCGGCGGAGAAGGGACCGCCACCGTCTCCCTTGTCAACCTTTCCCACGCCGCGGAGGTGCAGGAACTGTTCGACGGGCTCCCCCGGGTCGATCTCCTCCTGTACTTCACGGGCAGCGTGGACTGGAAACGGCCTCTGACCAATCTCCCGCATGACGAGTGGACGGCGCGCGTGGACCGGTTCGGATCGATCCCCCGATTCCTCTGCTGGCAAGCCGAGCGCCGCATGGACCGGGACGGGACGGACGGCACGATCGTGCTGGTCGGACCGGATCTCTCCGGGGTTCCCACGATCCGCGAGCGGAATCTCGTGCAGGTCTTCCAGGCGATGCTTCGCCCCGCGGTGGCGACCGAGGCGATGGAACGAGCTCTGATGCGGAAAGCGAAGGCCGAAGGGACAGCGCCCGGGCCCGTGGCGAACGTGAACATCGGCCTCGTCCTCCCCGGCCGCACCGACGGCAGGAACCGGCAGGCCCGGCCCGAAGCGACCGCCGCCTCCGTGCTGTGGTTCCTCGACGACGGCAAGGGCGTCTCGGGGGCGGTTCTCCTGCCCGACGAACAGAACGCCATCTCCGCCTTGCCGCCGGACCCCCTGGAAATTCCGGGCACGGCATCGGGGAAGGTGGCCGTGGTCACCGGGGGAATCCGCAACCTGGGGAAGGAGATCTCCCTTCGACTCGCGGCGGAGAGGGGGACGGTCGTCATCGGGAGCCGTTACCCGCAGACGGGATCCCAGGATCCCGTGGAGGCGGAGAAGGCTCGTGGGGAGCTCGCGGCGGCCGACGCCGTCCTGACGCGGATGCGCCGCTCGGGCGGACGCGCCCTCTGGATCCACGCGGATGTCGCGCGACCCGGGAGCGTGCGCGCGCTGCTCTCGGAGGCGAAGAACCGGTTCGGCCGCGTCGACCTGCTGGTGAACAACGCCGGCGCCGGCGGGAACTTCGCGCGGGTCGGGGAAGTGATGCGGGATCACCGTGAGAATTTCGCCGCGGTCCTCGCGGCGAACTTCCTCGGGCCCTGGGAGGCGATCGTGGCCGCGCGGGAGATCATGCGGACCCAGCCGGGCGGGGGCTCGATCGTCGACGTGTCCACCCACTATGCCGATCACCCGTACCTCTTCCGGACGATCTACACGGTCTCGAAGATCCTCCTGAAGGCACTGGCGAAGTCCGCGCGCCCGGATCTCGCGGCGGACCGGATCTCCATCGCCGACGTCGCGCCGACGCTCATCGCCGGACCGCGGATGGAGTGGGTGATGCGGAACTACGCGACGAAGTTCTCGACCGGCTTCGACGCATTCCCCGGCCTTACCTTTGCCGCCCGCAAGGACCTCACGGAGCGGTTCCTCCGGTCGTTCGACGGCGCCTTGTCCGCCGGGGAACGGGAAGCGGCGGCGGATTCGTTCCTCGCCGCCCTGCATGCGCAGAAGATCCCGAAAGGCGTGCGCGAGCGGGTCGAAGCCTGGTATGGACGGATCGGGGAGTGGTTCCGCTCCACGGTTCCCGCGGCTCCGCCGGGAAACGAGGAGGTGGCGGAGGCGGCTCTGTTCGCCGCCAAGGACGGGCGATTCCTCGAAAACCCGTTCCTCGCGATCACCACCCTGCCCCCCTTCTCCTCGTTTCCGCCGTCACAGGGGTCCGGGAGGGTCCTCTCCCCGGGGGAACCGGGGACCCTGGTGTCGACCGGGGACGCCGGAGCGCTTCACCGCCGCCTCCACGAGACGCTTTCCCGAATGGGGGCATCGCTGACGTCGCTGTCGGACGCGGAGCTGCCGGACGGTCAGGTGGGTATCACACGGCCGGCCGTGCATCCTCCGGGGAAGGGGTCCCGGGGCCGTGCGCAGGAGACGCAGCAGCGGGCCATGGACCTGTCCGATCCGCGCGTCGTCGAGCCGTGGCTGGACAACACGCTCGTCGGTGCGCCCTCCCCGGCGTTCGCGGTCCTGCAGGTCGGCGCCACGGCGGGGGCGAAAGGGGTCCTCGATTCCTCCGCGGAAGATCGCATGCGATTCCTCGCCAAGGTCCGGAAAACGGTCGCCCTGTTCGCCGAGTCCGCGCGCGCGGTGCGGGACGGTGGTCACCTCGTCGTCGTTGGGCCGCCGGTGACGAACGGGGAGGGGGACCTGATGATGGCCGCACTCCGGCAAACCGTGCGGACGTTCCTCGCGGAACAGCATTTCCTCCCCGCGGCGAAAACGGTCCGCGTCTCCCTCCTGGCCGGGCCCCGTCCCGGAGCGGAGCGGGAAACGGAACGGGAGGTGATCGCCATCCTCGAAGGAGCCAGGGCCCCCCGGGTCGAACCGGTCCCGGTGGGGTACGTCAGGCCCTGACCCGCTGGAGGAACATCTTGCGCAACACCGGGTCGGCAAGGCGCCCCTCCTCCTCAACCGGAAGATGGGGGAACCGCTCGATGAACATGCGCGTGAAAACCCCCGAGGATTCCATCCCGCAGCTGGGGGAGTCTTTCTTGCAGATATACCCGCACAGGTCGACGCCGGACAGTTCATCGAGGCGGGCCTTCGCCCATCGTTCCATCCGTTCCGTGTGGTCCATGCCGGATTTGCTCGTGACAAGGCGGGGATGCCCCGGATCACCGACAAGCCGCATCGCCTCTCGTGGAACGGGAAGCCCGCAGTCGACCTCGGGACAGACCCGGATCCACTCCACGAACGGACCCAGCGTCCCGGTCAGGAAGAGGTCCAGCTTGTGCCCCCCGTCGTAGCGAACCTTCTCCCCCAGCAGGCAGGCGCTGACGAGGATCCGGTTCATTCCGCAAGGTCTCCCAGGTAGGCTGCGCGGACCTTCGGGTCCTCCCGCAGTTCGGAGGCCTTCCCCTCGAGGGCGATCTCCCCCGTCTCGAGGACGTAGGCGCGGTCGGCGACGGAGAGGGCCATGGAAGCGTTCTGCTCGACGAGGAGGATCGTCGTCCCCGCCCTGTTGATCTCCACGATCATCCGGAAGATCTCGCTCACCAGGAGGGGGGACAACCCCATGGACGGCTCGTCGAGAAGGAGCAGGTCGGGCCGCTGGACGAGTCCCCTCCCGATCGCCAGCATCTGCTGCTCCCCTCCGGACAGGGTCCCCGCCAACTGGCCCGCGCGCTCGGCCAGGCGCGGAAAGAGATCGAAGACCCGCTCGAAGCTCTCCGCCACCTCTTTCCGGGACGAGCGGGTGTACGCGCCCATCTCGAGGTTCTCGCGGACGCTCATGTTGGCGAAGACGCCGCGACCCTCCGGGACGTGTGCGATCCCCAGCCGCGCGATCCGGTGCGACGGCAGCCCGCTGATCGGCTTTCCATCGTGGACGATGCTCCCGGCGGAGGGGCGGACCACACCGGAGATGGCCCGCAGGGTGGTGCTCTTCCCCGCCCCGTTCGCACCGATGAGGGACACGATCTCGCCTTCCGAGACGGTGAACGAGACATCCCGAAGAGCCTGTACCGCTCCGTAATATACGCTTAATTCATGAATTGTTAACAGCAATAGTTCACCTGTCGCATGATTTATTCCCCCGGACGCCGCCGACCGGTTTTCCGAGGTACGCCTCGATCACCTTCGGGTCCTTCCGGATCTCCGCGGGGAGACCCCGGGCGATCACCTGGCCGAAGTCCATCACGATCAACCGTTCGCAGATCCCCATCACCAGGCGCATCTGGTGCTCGATCAGCAGCACGGTCAGGGAGAAACGCTTGCGGATCCCGAGAATGAACTCCATCAGCGTTCCCACCTCGGAAGGGTTCATTCCCGCCGCGGGTTCGTCCAGCAGGAGGACCCGGGGGCACGAAGCGAGGGCGCGGGCGATCTCCAGCTTCCGCTGGTCGCCGTACGGCAGGTTCCTCGCGAGCTCCTTCCGCCGATCCTGGAGGGAAAAGATCGTGAGATACTCCTCGACCTGCTCCCGCGTCCGTCGCTCCTCCCGGTAGAACGCCCCGGTCCGGAACAGGGCGTCGGCCGGTCCGTACCGGACGTGCGGGTGGTGCGCGATGCGCACGTTGTCCACCACCGTCAGATCCCGGAAGAGGCGGATGTTCTGGAAGGTCCGCGCGATCCCCCGGCGAGTGATCTCGTGCGGCGGCAGCCCCGTGATCTCCTCCTCCGACATTTCGATGGAGCCGCGGTCCGGGCGATAGATCCCGGTGATCACGTTGAACAACGTCGTCTTCCCGGATCCGTTGGGTCCGATGATCCCCGCGAGCTCGCCCTGCCCGATGCCGAAATCCACCCCGTCCAGGGCCCTGATCCCCCCGAAGCGCAGGGTGAGTCCCCGGACCTCGAGGATCATCGGTACACCTTGCTGCGCAGGAACGGGAACTCCCGCACGCCGAACAGGCCCCGGGGCCGCACCAGCATGGTGACGATCAGCAGCAGGGGAATGAGGACCCAGCGGAACTCGATGTATTCGGGCGGGAGCGCGACGCGCATCCCCTCCAGCAGGAAGACCCAGGCGAAGGAGGCCACCAGCGTCCCGCTGATGTTCCCAAGGCCTCCCAGCACCACGATCATCAGGACGTCGAACGATTTCAGGAAGTCGAAGGTGCTCGGGTGGAGAAAGGTGTAGAGGTGCGCGTACAGCCCCCCCGCCACCCCCGCGAAGGCGCATCCCGCGGTGAAGCCGATCAACTTGTACCGGAACGTGTCGACCCCCATCGCCGCGGCGGCGACCTCGTCCTCGCGGATGGCGACGAGCGCGCGCCCGTACGTCGAGTGGACGAGATTCCGGATCACCAGGACCGCGGCGACGAGCGCGGCCACGGCCCAGGGGATCCCGGTCATTCGCGCGATGCCGGTCATCCCACGGGCGCCTCCGAGCTGCGGCACGATGGAGTCCGCGTTGTCGAAGAGGACCTTCATGATGACCCCGAACCCCAGCGTGGCGATGCCGAGATAGTCCGACGTCAACCGGAGGGTGGGAAGGCCGACGAGGCACGCAAGGAGCGCAGCGGCGAATCCTCCCGCGAATAGGGAACCGAGGAACACCGCCCCGGTCGCGAGCAGCGCCTCGTCCCCGTAGGCTCCCACGTAGAGCTTCGTCAGCAGCGCCGCCGTGTACGCTCCCACGCCGTAGAAGGCGGCGTGCCCCAGGGAAAACAGACCCGTGAACCCGTAGATGAGGTTCAAGCCCAGCGCGGACACCGCCACGATGCACGCCAGCTGGAGGATCTGCACCCAGTACGGATTGAGGATCTCGCGGGCGGAGAGGAACAGGAGCAGTCCCGAGAGGACGGCGAACGGCAGGACCGCCTTCGCGATGTTCTTCAGGAGGTTCATCGCACCGCCGTCATACCTTCTCGGTCCGGGACTTCCCCAGGATCCCGGCGGGCTTCCACAGGAGGACGGCGATGAGGAGGACGAAGGCGATCCCGTCCCGGTAGGTCGAGGACAGGTACGCCGTGGTCATCGTCTCCGATTGGCCCATGATCAGGGCCCCGAGCACCGCTCCCGGGATGTTCCCGATGCCGCCGAGGACGGCGGCGGTGAACGCCTTCAGCCCGGGCATCACTCCCATGAAGGTGTTGATCTGCGGGTAGGCGATCCCGTACAGCACTCCCCCCACCCCCGCGAGCGCGGCCCCGAGGGCGAAAGTGAACGAGATCACGGCATTGGCGTTGACCCCCATCAATCCGGCGGTGACGTAATCGTGGGAGACGGCGCGCATCCCACGGCCCACCTTCGTCCGGAAGACGACGTATTGCAGCGCCCCCAGGGAGACGAGCGTGGCGAGAAGGATGATCCCCTGGATGTTGGTGAACGTGATCCCGCCGATCTCGAGAGAGACGACCCGGAACGGTCGCGGGAAGGCGTAATAGTTCGGCCCGAACACCTGGTGGAGCGCGGTGAAGTATTCCAGGAAAAGGGAAACGCCGATGGCGGTGATCAGCGCCGCGATCTTCGGGGCGTTTCGCAACGGACGGTACGCCACCTGGTCGATGACCACCGCGAGGAAAGCGGCCCCTCCCGCGGCGAGCGCGAACACGGCGGGCAGAGGAAGATGGAACTTCTCGACGGCGTAGAACGCCAGGAACGCCCCGACCATGAAGACGTCGCCGTGGGCGAAGTTGATGAGGCGCACGATCCCGTAGACCATCGTGTACCCCAGGGCGATCAGGGCGTACACGAATCCCAGCTGTAGGCCGTTCAGCGCCTGCTGGAGAAAATACTCTACGGTTGCACCCCTATGGGTTCACCATCTTAACGAACTTCTGCCGGCCCCCCTCGATCTTCACGATCGCCGCGCTCTTGACGCTGTCTCCGTTCCGGTCAAGCGTGGATTTTCCGGTGACCCCGTGGAAATCCCTGATCGAGGCAAGGGCATCCCGGATCTTCCTCGGGTCGTCGCTCCCCGCCTTCCGGATCGCCTCGAGGAGCAGTTTCGTGCCGTCATACGCCAGCGTCCCGAGGGCGTCGGGAACCTGCCCGTGCTTCTCCTTGTACTTCTTCACCCACGCCACGACCTCCGGCCGCCGGTCGTCCGGAGAGTAGTGGTTGGAGAAGTAGCCGCCCTCGATCGCGCTCCCGGCGACCTTCACCAGGTCGGGGGAGTCCCACCCGTCCGGTCCGACCAGCTGAACCTTCAGCCCCTTCTCCTGCGCCTGCTTGGCGATCAGGCCGACCTTGTTGTAGTAGTCCGGCAGGAACATCACGTCCGCCCCGGAAGCCTTTACCTTTGTGAGCAGCGCGGAGAAGTCCACGTCGTCCTTCCCGTATGCTTCGAAGGCCGCCGTCGTCCCGCCCAGTTTCCGGAAGCCGTCGCGGAACACTTCGGCGGTCCCTTTCGAGTAGTCGTTCGACGCGTCGAACAGGATCGCGGCGCGTTTTTTCTTCAGCGTCTCGCGCGAGAATTTGGCCATCACCATCCCCTGGAAGGGGTCGATGAAGCAGCTCCGGAACATGTAGTCCTTCCGCTTCCCGTCCGCCACGGTGACCTTCGGGTTCGTGGCCGTCGGGGTGAGCGTGGGGATTTTCGCGGCTTGTATGATATCCGAGACGGGGATCGTCGCCTTGGAAGTGACCGCACCGACGATCGCCTTGACCCGATGCTGGTTCACCAGGAGGTTCGCCACGTTCGCCGCCTCCGTGGCGTCGTTCTTGTCGTCCTGGATGACGTACGTGATCTTCATCCCCGCGACGCCGCCCTTCGCGTTCGCCTCCTCGACGGCGATCAGGAAGGAGTTCCTGACCGATTCGCCGTACGTTTTGACGTCACCGGAGAGCGGCGTGATGAGGCCGATCATGATCTCTTTCGCGTGGGAGGGGACGACCGCCACCAGGGCCGGGAAAAGAACGGCGAGGACAAGCCGACAGCGCTTCATCGTGCCTCCTTTCCGAACGTCGAGGGATGGGGGGATCCCCCGACGCACTATTCTACCTGAACAATCGCTCCGGGGAGCACCCCATTACGAGCTTCGCGCTGCTGGGGTACCCCCACTGCAGGAAAAACGGGGGGCATCTCTCCTTTCACTTGAGGGTTTCCGCGAAGAAGCTCTTCATCGCTTCCCAGGATCGGCGGTCCGCACGCTCGTTGTATGCCGCCCCCTTCGAGTTGTCGCTCCCCGCGTCCGGGTTGGTGAAGCGGTGCACGGCGCCGCCGTAGGAGACGAATTGCCAGTCCACCCCTCCTTTCCGCATCTCCTCCTGGAACGCATCCACCTGCTTCGGAGGCACGTTCGGGTCGTCCCCGCCGTGTAGGGCAAGCACCTTTCCGCGGATGTTCCTCGCGTCCGCGGGCGTCGGCGTGTCCAGGCCCCCGTGGAAGCTCACCACGGAAACCAGGTCCGCACCGCTCCTGGCCAGCTCCAGCGCCGTCGTCCCGCCGAAGCAGTACCCGATGGCCGCCAGCCGGAACGGATCGACCCTGGCCTGCTTCCGGAGGACATCGAGCCCCGCTCCCGCCCGCGCCCGCATCAGCGGACGGTCCGCCTTGAATTTTCCCGCCAAGGCGGCCGCTTCCTTCGCGTCCTTCGCGCGGACCCCCTTCCCGTACATGTCGAGCGCGAAGGCGACGTACCCCAGCCGCGCCAGCTGCTCAGCCCGCTTCCGGACGTACGGATTGTGCCCCATCCACTCGTGGACGACCAGCACGCCGGGCCGTTTCCCCGCAAAGGCGGCGTCGTACGCCAGGTATCCCTCCAGGACGGCGTCGCCGTGCCGGTACTCCACCACTTCGGCCTTCACCTCCGCGCGTGCCGAAGAAAACCCGGCGGCCACGAAGGCCATCGCCAGAACCATCGCGAGCGTCCTCATCTCCGTGTCACCTCCGCCGTCGTTAGTCGTTATACGAGAGGGCGTGTCTCGACCACCTTGAAGTACGCCACATGTTTCAGCGCCTCCGGGTTCCCGGAACTCACCATGGCGGTCCGCTCCCGGCACTTCGCCAGCATCTCCCCCGAGTCCTCCGTGCGCGTGAGCGACAGCGTGAGGCGTGCCCCGAGGAAACCCTCGCCGGGCGCAAAGTAGGTGTACGATGCGTTGGGATTCTCCCGAACATTGTTCCAGGTCCTGCCGTCCGTCATCCCCCACGCGACCGTTTCATCGTCCACGACGTGCGGGACCGCGTACACCGCCATGTTCACCACCCCGGCCTTCGACGCCGTGCCGATGACGCCGCGTCCTCCCGGCTTCAGAACGTCCCCGATCTTCATATTCCCGCCTCCCGATGGATGAGTTCGACAAGCTTGCGGTCGGCCCGCGGAAGGGCGAACGTTCCTTCCCCGCGCCCCGGAAGCCACCCCGTCCCCTCCCCCGACGGCAATGCCCCCCTTGCCGTCCCGCAAAGAAAGCCGTGGAGGGTGATCCGGTAGTGGGAATACGCATGCCGCACGATTCCCACCTTCCTTTGAATCACCGCCCGGACGTGAAGTTTCTCCCGAAGGAAACGACGCAGTCCGTCTTCCAGGGACTCCCCCGGGGCCCGCTTCCCCGAAGGGAAAGCCCACAATCCTCCCAGGAGCCCATCGGACGGCCGGCGCATCAGGAACAGCGCGCCGTCCGAACGCCGGAACACCGCCGCGACGATGTCGTGATGCGGGACGGTTTTTCCCGCGCGCTTCGGCGGGATCGAATCCTGAAGCCCCCTTCGGCAGGAAGAACACCGGAATCTCAACGGACACTCCTTGCAGCGAGGCGCCTTCGGCAGGCAAACGACGGCGCCCAGGTCCATCACCGCGAGGGCCGTATCCCGCCCTTTTCCCTTCCGCACAAGGCGCGCGGAGCGTTCCCAAAGGATCTTCTCCGTCGCGGCGGAACGCGGATCCCCCTCGATGGCGAACAGACGGGCGACGACGCGGCGCGCATTGGCATCGAGGATCGGTGCGTCCGCCCCGAAGGCGATGGCGGCGATCGCCCCTGCCGTCGACCGGCCGACGCCGGGGAGCGCCTCGAGCGCCTCGACGGTGCATGGCACCCTGGCGCCGTGGCGGTCCACGATGATCCCGGCGGCGCGGTGGAGGTTTCGCGCGCGGGAATAGTAGCCGAGCCCCTCCCACGCTTTCAGGACGTCGTCCGGCCGGGATCGCGCGAGGGTTCGCACGTCGGGGAACTTCGAAAGGAAGCGCTCGTAGTAGGGGCCGACGGTTTCGACACGGGTCTGCTGGAGCATGATCTCGGAGACCAGGATCCTGTACGGGTCCCGCGTCTCCCGCCACGCCATCGGTCGCGCCGCCGTTCGAAACCATCGCAGCAGGGCCGCGGAGATCCGGGCGACGGTTCGCGGATCCTCGGGTGCTCCAGCCGTTGGAATGGTCCCCCCCCCCGTTCCTTCCCGGTGCGATGCTACACTATCCGGAAAAAACACGCGGAAGGATGGATGCCAATCGATGACGCTCCGGTTCCTCCTTCCTCCCCTCTTCCTGATCCCTCTTCTCGCTGGTCCCGCCTCCGCGGTCTTCGCAGGAAACACGCCCCGCGCGCGGGAGATCACGATCCGGGAGTGCGTCGAGGCGGCGCTGCGGAACAATATCGACATCGCCGTGTCCCGGGCGGAGAAGGAGATCGGGACCCTCGGAGTCCCGATCGAGGAGGCGGCGTTCCTGCCGAAGTTCACCGGGGAACTGTCGCACACCCGCTCGGTCGCTCCGAGCACCTCCACCCTGACCGGGAACCTGGCGGTGGACCAGCGGCTCCTGAAGTTCAATATCGGGATGACCGACCTCCTCCCGGTCGGCGCCAACCTGTCCCTCCGCTTTGAAAACCAGCGCCAGGAGCTGAGCTCCGCCTTTACCCGGCTGTCTCCCGAGTACGCCACGGCGCTTACCTTCTCCGCGGCGGTTCCGCTGCTGAAGAACCGCGGACGGGAGGTGACGGTGGCGCCACTGGCGATCGCCCGCGCCGGGGCCGCGGTCAAGACCGAGGAGTGGAAGGCCCGGGTGATGGACGTCGTGGCGGCCGCAAAGGTCGCCTTTCTCTCCTTCTACGCCGCAGGACGGGAGGTGGAGGTCCGGAAAACCGCCGTGGAACTGGCCGAGCGGCTGCTCGTGCGGACCCGGGCGATGATCGAAGCGGGCGCGGCGGCATCCATGGACCTTCTCCCGGCGGAAGCGGCGTCGGCGGCACGGCGGGAGGAACTGCTCCGCGCGGAGGCGGTCGAACGGACCGCCGAGGACGACCTGAAAAACGTCCTGGGCGCGCGGACCTCCCGGGAATGGGAGGAGCGTTTCGTCCCCGCTCCCCCGCCGGAGGAGATCCTCCCCCCGGCTGCGGACGAGACGTTCGACGAGGCGGTCCGGAGACGCCCCGAGTTCGTCGCCCAGGCGGCCCGGAAGGCGCAGGCGGACCTCCAGGAGACGGTCGCACGGAGCCGGAACCGGCCGTCCCTCGACCTCACCGCTTCGGGAGGCCTCTCCGGCCTCGCGGGAACGCCCAACCCGAATCCGCTGCTGGGCATGACCTCGAGCTCCTTCGACGGGAACTACGCCGACAGCCTGGAAGAGCTCTATTCCGCCCGGTACTACAACTGGTTCGTGGGGCTTACGACCGAGATCCCGTGGGGGCTCGAACGGGAGAAGGCCGAGTGGGCCCGCGCCCAGGCGGCCGCGCGGGAACAACGCCTCCTGTCCGAGGGAATCGATTCGAAGATCCGGATGGAGATCCGGAAGGCGCGTCGCGACCTGGAAACCTCCATCGGCCTGATCGAGGCGTCCCGGGTTTCGGTCGCCGCGGCCGCGAAGAAGCTCGAAGCGGAAGAGAGGAAACTGGGCCTGGGACGGTCCACGGTCCATCAGGTCCTGCTGTTCCAGCAGGATCTCTCCGACGCCCGTCTCTCGGAAATCCGGGCGATCGTGAATGCCCACACGGCACAGACCGCCTTGCGGCGTGCCGCGGGAACGATCCTCGAAAAGGAAGGGATCATTTCGCCGTAGGGAACCCGGCCTCCTTCCACGACAGGATCTTCTTCCACTCCGTCATATGCTCAATCCTTCTCGAGGAGGGACGTGAAGAGGTCGTGGTGGTCCTCCTCGTCCGAGAGGATCTTTTTGAAGAGGAACTCCGTGGTCTCGTCCCCCTCTTTCCGGGCGACCGCGATGATCTTCTTGTACAACGCGATCGCCTCCTCCTCGTCCTTCTTGTCCGTCTCGAGCATCTGCCGGAGCGTGGTGCCGAGGAAGATCGGCGTCGGCTTCGTGGTCGGGATCCCCCCGAAGTAGTTCAACCGCTCCGCGACCGCCTCCGCGTGCTTCATCTCCTGGATGGCGGTCGACTTGAAAGCATCCTTGACGGCGTACCCCTTGACCCCTTTCCAGAGGACGTGCTGCCACATGTACTGGACGGATACCTGGATCTCGCGGGCAATCGCCTGGTTCAACAGGTTGAGCAGCTCCGCGGACGGTTTCTTGCTGGCCATCGGTCGCGCCTCCTTGGGTCGGTGATGAGGGTGGATTCCTGCAGACGTATATTCTCACACAGTGGAGACCGGGAATCCAACTCACGGTTTCTTGACATCGCCCGGAAAGGGGGGGCAAACTTCCAGTTGTCGGAAATCATCTTTGCCGGTCATGAACGGGAGGGATCCACCATATGGTCTGCGACGTGATCATCCTCGGCTCCGGCTGCGCCGGCTCCACCGCCGCCATCTACACCGCCCGCGCCAACCTGTCGCCCCTCGTCCTCGAGGGTCGGGAGCCGGGAGGACAGTTGACCCTCACCACAGAAGTGGAAAACTACCCCGGCTTCCCCTCGGGGATCCAGGGTCCCGAGCTGGTCGAGCTCATGCGGAAACAGGCCGAGCGGTTCGGCGCCGTGTACTCCGCGGAGACGGTCGCAGCCGTGGACCTGTCGAAGCGTCCCTTCACCGTGAAGACGGAAGAGAACGCGTACCAGGCGCGGACACTGATCGTCGCGACGGGCGCCTCCGCCCGGCTCCTGGGCCTGGAATCGGAGAGAAAGCTGATGGGCCGCGGCGTATCCACCTGCGCCACCTGCGACGGCGCGTTCTTCCGGAACAGGGAGGTCGCCGTGGTGGGGGGCGGCGACACCGCCGTCGAGGAGGCGATCTTCCTCACCCGGTTCGCGTCGAAGGTGCTCCTCGTCCATCGCCGCGACCAGTTCCGCGCATCGAAGATCCTCCTCGACCGCTGCCGGAAGAATCCGAAGATCGAGTTCGTACTGAACGCCGTCGTTGCGGATATCTCCGACCCGGAGAAGAACGAGGTCTCCTCGATCCGCCTGAAAAGCACCAGGGACGCCTCGGAAACGGTCCGGAAGGTGGAAGGAGTCTTCGTCGCCATCGGACACGATCCGAACACGAAGGTCTTCGAGGGGCAGCTTGCGCTCGACAACGGGTACATCGTCCTTCGCGATGGCGCCAGGACCAGCGTCGACGGAGTGTTCGCCGCCGGGGACGTGCACGATACGGTGTACCGGCAGGCGGTCACCGCGGCGGGAGCCGGCTGCCGCGCCGCCATCGAGGTCGAACGGTTCCTCGAATCCGAGGGACGGTAGCGAGGGGGATGCGCATCTATCTGGTTCGTCATGCCGAGTCCGTGGACCGGATCCCGGGGATGCCCGATTCCGCGCGGCACCTGAGCGCGCGGGGACGCGTGTCGTTCCGGGAGATGGCCCGGCGGTTCCGGGAGGCCGGGGCCCTTCCCACCCGGATATTCACCAGCCCCCTCCTCCGCGCGGTGCAGACGGCCGAGATCCTGGCGGAAACGCTACAATACGACGGCGAGGTCGCCGTGGCTCCGCAGCTCTCCCCCGGGTTCGACATGGAGGGGATGAACGTCGTGCTGGACGGTTTCCCCGGCGAGCCGGAGATCGTCTTCGTGGGGCACGAACCGGACATGGGAGGGGTCCTCACCCGGCTGCTTTCCCTTCCCAAGGGGTACGCGATGCGAAAGGGATCCATCGCCGCCCTCGACCTCCCGGATGCCGGGGGTCGGCTCCGTGCCGCCTTCGCCTGGCTCCTTGCCGGGGATCGGCGGATCGAGGACCCCGCGATGCTGGCGCCGTAGGAAAAGGATTTCCGGCCGGCCTCAGGACCAGCGGAACACCCGGAGCGCGACGGCGAAACTCGCTACCCCCCAAAGGACGAGAAGGATCAATTGCGGCCCGATGGCCGCGATCGTCGCGCCCTCGCCCATGACGGACCTCAGGGCGTCGATCAGCGCCGTCAGCGGCAACACCCGGATCCAGGGCTGGAGCGCCTCCGGGAAACGGGCGGTCGAGAAGAACACGCCCGACAGGACGAACATCGGCAGGGAACAGAGGTTGATGAGCCCGGAGATCGCACCGGTCGTCTTCGCCCGGCTGGCGATCAGCGTCCCGAGCCCCGCGAACGAGACCGCCCCGAGGCAGGAAGCGAGCGCAACCGCGCCGAGGGAACCCGCCACCCGCACGTCGAAGAGGAGATACGACAGGTACAGGAGGGGGACGACCTCCAGCGGGATGAAAACGAGACGCACCAGCACGTGGGAGAGAAGGAAATCCCGGCGACGCATCGGCGTGGTCAGTTGGAGCTTCAGCAGCTTGCGGATCCGCATCTCCACGATGATCCACCCGATCCCCCAGAGCCCGCCCCCCATCAGGTTCATCCCGAGCAGGCCCGGGACGAGGAAATCGATGTAGCGCGATCCGCGCTCGTTCAACCGCTCCTCCCGGACGGCGATGGGATCGATCCTCCCCGCCGCACGCTGCAGCGCGGCGTTCACCCGGACCCGCGCGAGTTCGCTTTCCGGGCGGGTCGGGTCGTACCGGAATGTCACCGGATCCCCCGGGATCAGAAGGATTGCCGCCCGCCCCGCGCGCAACCGGGCGCCCGCCGCCTCCGCGTCCATCCGCTCCACGCGGACCGCGGCATCCCCCCGCAAGGCGGCCTCGAGGCGGTCCGCTCCCCGGCCCTCCACGACGACCGCGGCCGACGGGTCGGGCCGTTCGCCGCGGAAGGCCACCCCCAGGACCACGGCCATCAGCACGGGAAACAGGAAGGTCCAGAAGATCGCCTCGGGCTGGCGAAAGATCTCCCGGACCCGCGTGACGGTGAGCTGGACAAGCGCCCTACTCATCCCGCAGGTTCCTCCCCGTCAGGGAGACGTAGACATCCTCGAGGGTCGCGTGCCGGATCGTCATCTGCGCCGGCGCGGCTCCCAGCGAACGCAGCCGTTCGAGCAGCGCTGGGACGGTGACGTGGCTCTCCCCCGCCGTAATATGAAACGCTCCGTTGGACCGCCGTATCCCGCGAACGCCCGCCACGTCGCGGAATTCGGACTCGGACACCTCGCCTTCCGACAGCGCGAGCTCCACCACCAGGTCGCCGCCCAGCGATCGAACAAGTTCGGCCGGAGACCCGAGGGCGATGACCTTTCCGCGGTCGATCACCGCCACACGATCGCACTGCCGCTGCGCCTCGTCCATGTAGTGCGTCGTCAGCAGCACGGTCCGCCCGCGGTCCCTGTACGACCGGATCGTCTCCCCCATCCGGAGCCGCGCCTGGGGATCCAGTCCCGTGGTCGGCTCGTCCAGCACGAGCAATTCCGGATCCCCCACCAGGGCGCATGCCAGGGCGAGACGTTGCCGCTGTCCCCCGGAGAGCTTCGAAGTCCACGCGGCCCCCTTTTCCTCGAGTCCGACCTCGCGGACCACGTCCAGGGGGTCCCTCCCCGCCGGATAGAAGCTGCGGAAAAGCCCCACCACCTCGCGGACGGTGAGTCGGTCGGCGAACCGGGTTTCCTGAAGTGCGACGCCGATACGGGATCGCAGCCCGGCATCGTCCTCCCCCCACCGCCGGCCCAGCACGCGCACCTCCCCCGACGACGGGGACAGGAGACCCACGATGACCTCGATCGTCGTGGTCTTCCCCGCCCCGTTGGGGCCCAGGAGGCCGAAGCACTCCCCTTCCCGGACCTCGAGATCGAGGCCGTCGACGGCCGTCACCTTGCCGTAACGCCGGACCAGCCCCTCTACGGAAACGGACACGGAAGAATGCATGGCACCCCTATGATTCCACATCCGGCGACGCGATTCCCCACCCTTAGGGTTGCATTCCGGCGAAACGTTGTGGTATGGTGCAGATGACTTGAGCCGCCGCGATCAACAATCCCCCGCAGGATTCCCGGTACCCGCAGGTCCTTTCGACCCGTAGACCCCATCCATCGTCAACCATCCCTCACCCGACCATCAGGAGAAAAACGAAAACGATGCCGTTCCGACAATTCGGTTTATCCCCGGAGATCCTCCGGGGGGTTCATGCGATGAACTACACGACTCCCACGCCCATCCAGGAAAAGGCGATCCCCGGCGTCCTCGAGGGGAAAGACCTCCTGGGCTCCGCCCAGACCGGTACCGGGAAGACGGCAGCCTTCGCATTGCCCATCCTTCACCGGCTCGCCGCGGAGAGCAAGACCGTCCGGGGCCGCAGGCCCATCCGGTCCCTCGTCCTCACCCCGACGCGGGAGCTGGCCATGCAGATCGCCGAAAGTTTCGGGGAATACGGCCGCTACACCGGGATGCGGCACACGGTCGTCTACGGGGGCGTCAGCCAGAAGCCCCAGGAACAGGCGTTGCAGAAAGGGGTGGACATCCTCGTCGCCACGCCGGGCCGCCTCCTCGATCTCATGGGACAGAAGATCGTGAACCTGTCCAATGTCGAGATCTTCGTCCTGGACGAGGCGGACCGGATGCTGGATATGGGATTCATCGTCGACATCCGGCGCATCATCGAGAAGCTCCCCGCGCAGCGGCAGACGCTGATGTTCTCCGCGACGATGCCCCAGGAGATCATCCGCCTTTCGAGCACGTTGCTTCGCGACCCGGTTCGGGTCCAGGTCGCCGCGGCTTCCGCGCCCGCCGAGGACGTCGAGCACCGTCTGTACTACGTGGAGAAGGCGTCCAAGTCGGACCTGTTGAAATCCCTCCTCGCCGGCGATGAGATCAAGAACGCCCTCGTGTTCACGCGGACACGGCACGGCGCCGACCGGGTGGAGCGGACCCTGAGCCGCGCGGGGGTGCGCGTCGAGGCGATCCACGGGGACAAGTCGCAAGGGGCGAGGGAACGGGCCCTCGCGGCCTTCAAGAAGGGGACGATCCGCGTCCTGGTGGCCACCGACATCGCCGCGCGCGGACTGGACATCGTCGACCTCTCCCACGTGGTCAACTTCGACCTGCCGAACGAGCCGGAGGCGTACGTCCACCGGATCGGACGCACCGGTAGGGCGGGCGCCTCCGGGGTCGCGATCTCGTTCTGCGGATTCGAGGAACGCCCCCTGCTCGCCGAGATCGAGCGCCTGATGACCAAGCACCTGACCGTCGTCGCCGACCACCCTTTCGCTTCCCCCGCGAAGCCGGCGCCCCCGACGGTCTTCCACACGGGCCGGACGCCGTCGAAACCCCGGCCTTTCATGATCCCCGTCGACGCCGCATTCCTCTCCGCCGGGCGAACCTTGTCGACGTCCCCGCCGGCGAGGGTCTCACGCCACGCCGAGAGCGAGGCGCGCCCGACCTCCGGACCCGGCGGGCGGAAGAGCGGTCACCGGGACCAGTTCCCCGCCCGCGGCCGGTCCCGGAGGTAGCCGCCGGACCGCATCTCCCCATCGGACCGCCCCCGCGGACGCGTTTCGTGTATCATCAGTAAATCGCCAACCGGGGGGGGGCCGCTGCAGGAAAAGCTGAAATTCCTCATTAGACCTCTGCTGTTTCTCGCCGCCTTCCTCGCTCTCACGGCCGTCATGTACTACTCCGGCCTCTTCCACTTCTTCCTCCGGAGAGAACGGCTGATGGCCTGGATCCACTCCCTCGGCGCCTGGGGATTCGCCGGCTTCATCCTCCTGCAGGTGGTCCAGGTGGTCGCGGCCCCCGTTCCCGGGGAAGCGACGGGAGTCCTCGGGGGATACCTCTACGGCCCGTTCGTCGGGGTCGTTCTCTCCACCATCGGTCTGACGATCGGATCGTTCGTCGCCTTCAGCCTCTCCCGCTACTTCGGTCGTCCGCTCACCGAGAAGTTCGTCAACACGAAGACGATGGCGCGGTTCGACTACCTGCTCCACCACAAGGGGGCGTTCCTCATCTTCCTCCTGTTCCTCATCCCCGGGTTCCCGAAGGATTACCTCTGCTACATCCTGGGGCTGGGACATCTCACCACGCTGGAATTTCTCACGATCGCCACCACGGGTCGTCTTCTCGGGACCACGCTGCTTACGCTCGGCGGGACGTACCTGAGGAACGCCCAATATTCCCGGTTCTTCCTTCTCACCGGAGCTGCGGTGATCATCGTCCTCCTGACGATCGCCTACAAGGACCGCCTGGAATCCTTTCTGAAGTCCCTTCACGAGCGGTACGCCCGCCGGTCGAAGGATACCTCCCGGAAGGGGTAAGCGTCCCCATGCGGCCGGGAGTCAACGGATCCGGAAATCCACCCGGCTGTCTTTCAGCTTCTCTTTCCGTTCCGGCGCGAGCGCTTTCGGCTCCACGAGGAATACCCGCTCGGGCTCGACCTTCCCCGACAGGAGCAGCCGGTCCTTTACGCCCGAGGCGCGCAGCGCCGCGAGCTGGCGAAGGTCGTCGTCCGTCACCTGGGTGTGGGTCAGCATCAGCTTTTCCATCTCCGGAACCGGGAGGGTCCTTGCCATCCCGAGGATGTTGCGCGGTTTCGGGAACTTCCCCTCCTTGTACGCCAGCGCGAGGTATTTCGGGTAATCGGACGGCTCGATGCGCACGTTGTCGATCGCGGGGGCTCCCGCTCCTCGCCTGGCGATGTCCTTCACCTTCTGCGCGGCGACCTTCCTGCGGAAGGCGAGCTGCCGAAGAGCCTCCTTGTCCTTCTCGGGATCCACGTGTCCCTCGATCTCGAGTATCAGCGCCGGCCGTTCGTTGAGCGCCTTCGCGAGGTTGGCGATCTTTCCCGCATCCGTGACCGGGGGAACGAAGAGCCCCGGATCGAATTCGAGGTAGGCGAGCTCCTCCCCTCCGCCGAACAGCGCCCCGAGAAGAGCGAAGGGCGAGGTGGCCGCCTTGACCAGCAGGTTCACGACGATCTTCAACACGATCTTCCAGACGCTGAACTCCGGGTCGTCGATCCGTCCGGTCACGGGGAGGTCCAGGTGGATTTCCCCCTTGCGGTCTTTCAGAAGCGCGACCGCCAGGCGTACGGGCAGCTTGGTGGCGTCCGGGCTGTCCACCGCCTCGCCGAACGTGAACTGGTCCAGGAACACCTTGTTCTCCGCGTCCAGCTTCTTCTTTTCGATGCGGTACTTCAGCCCGAGCGCGAGCTTCCCCTTCCGGATCCCGTACCCCGCGTACCGGCCGGTATAGGGGGAGAGCGGCGACAGGTCCATGTCCTTGAAGTCGACCGTGAGATCGACGAACAGATTCTCGGAGAGCGGATTGATCCTCCCCCGGATCTCGAGGGGGGCGGAGTTTTCCAGTTTCCCCCGGAGGTCGACGTCCGCCTGCCGGCCCTCCCCGGAAGAAAGACCCGATACCCGTCCGCCGATCTCCACGAGGCTCGCCGTGTAGTTCGGCTTCACGTATTGATCGGAAAGGAGGATCGTTCCCCCCTGCAGCGTCACCGTCCCGATCCTCGTCTCGGCGGCGGGCGGCTTCGCCGCGTCGTCGGCGGGCGCCGGGGCCGGTTTCGCCGACGCCTCGTCCCGGACATCCGCCACCTTCGCCACGATCCCCTGCACGTTCAAGGTGGCGTCGGGGGTCACGATGATCCGTGAGAAGAAATCCGAGAGCGCGATCTCGTCGATCACGACCCTGGTCGGAGGAATCCGTGCGTCCACCCCCCCGATGTGGAGTGTGGCAAACCGGAGGAACTCTTCGCCGCGGGCCTTGTCCACCGAGGAGAAGCCGTTCACCGACGCTTCTCCCTTGTACTCGACGTTGGTCGGCGTGCCCTTGGCCGCGTCGATGGACACGTTCCCTTCCGCCGACACGGCGCCTCCCGTCACGAGGATCTTCACCTTGTCCGTGAAATACGGCTGAACGGGACCGATCGGGAATCCCGCCACCCGGACCTTCGCCCTCAACGAGGGGGGGGCGATCGAAAACGCGCCGCCAAGGGAAACGTTCCCCTCGCGTCCGACCGTCGTCGAGAAGGTGAGCTTCCCTTTCCGGTTCCTTTCGGTGGTGATGTTTTCCGCATGCATCCGGAGACGATCGAGCGCCAGTTCCACCGGCGGATCGGTGGTCCGGTCCTCGAACCGCACGGCATACCGGTCGATCGCCGCCGTTCGAAGGGTAACCACCCACGGCTTCCCCGACACCGGCTTCCCGGCGGCATTTCCCGCGGATGGCACGGAGGCCGTCTTGCCGGCTGCGGCCGGCTCCCCGGCGAGGAGACGCGCGACGTTCGTTCCGCCGTCGGGGGCGCGGCGAATCGCCAGCGTTCCCCTCTCCGTGACGGCCGCCCCGACGACGATCTCCCGCCGGGCGGGATCGATCGACGCATCCGTCACCGATGCTTCAGGGATCCACAGGAAATCCTCTCCCTCTTCCCGCTGTTTCAGCCGCACGTCGGACAGGGTCGCGGAAAGCCCCGAAATGAGGATCCCGGTTTCGTCATCCTTCCGCGTGAACCGGTAGCCGGAACGAACGTCGAGGGATCCGCTTGCGACATCGAAGCGGACCGCACTCCCGTAGTACGGGGCGTACTTCTTCAGGACCACTTTCCCCAACGCAATCGTCCCCTTCGAGGAGAGCGGGTCGATCGACAGGTATCCCTTCAGGTCGAACGTCTCTCCCGCTTCCGTCCTGAAGGAGAGGAGTGCGTCCGACGACTTATCCTTCTCCGTGTCCAGCCGGTCGATGTCGATCCGGATCTCCGTAAGGAACGTTCGGAACGGTGTCGCACGGGAGGCGTCCGAGAACCGCACTTTCCCCCCGGAGAGCCGGATCGCATCGATGGACATCTTCAGGGCCGGACCCGTGGGCTCCGCTCCACCGGCGGGCGGAACGGCGCGAGCCGCCATATCATTTTCTCTGTCTTTCCGGTGAGATAACACAAGTAAATTCAACCTTCCGGTGCGATCGATCACGGCGTCGATCTCCGGATCTTTCACCAGCAGGCTCGCGATCCGGAACTCCCGGGATACGACGTCGGACGGGGAGATCGAAACCTTGACCATGGGAAGATGGACCATCGGGCTCTTGTCGTTTCCACGAACCCGGAACTCGCGGAGCATCACATCCCCTTCGACGCGAACCGTGGGGGGTTTCCCCTTGGGCTGGGCGAAGGAGACGACGGCCATGACGTCCAGGAAGGCGGACGGGACCTCGTATTCCCTGCGAATGGGGAGGTACTCCAGGTAGTACGGAATGTTGAGATCCATGATATTGACGTCGAAGGCGGACTCGCGCGTGTCGCTGAACGGCTTGCTCCTCCCCTTCAGGGAAACCGCGTTCCCGTTGACCACCGCCGAGAAGGATGGCTGGATATACCGTTCCGCGTAATACGGGAGGTTCGAAACGAAGGGCACCGAGAGATGGATTCCCCGTACTTCGTGCCGGGTCTTCTTCGGTCCGTCGTCGAAGTCGATCCGGCCTCCGATCACCTGGATGTTATTAATGGAATACTTTAAAGGTTTTGTTTCTTTTGCCGGTTTTTTCGTGAATTCTTCTACAAGATCGCTGAAATTGTACGATCCGTCCGGGCGGCGTACGATGTTCACGTACGGCTTTACGAAGCGTACTTCCCCCAGGACCGGGCCGCCGCGGAGGATCGAGGCGAGCTGAACGTTGGCAAAGACCTCCTCCGCCAGGATCCAGGTCCCCCCGGCTCCACGTTCCGAGATCTCGAGACCCAGGATGGAAATGGAGAGTTCGAACGGGTGAAACCGGATTTCCCGGACGGTCGCCTTTCGATGCAGCGTACCGGAGAGGGATTTCGGCAGGACGGACGTAAGTATCGCCGGCAGTCCGAAAAATCCGAACAGGGTGTAGGAAACGACGACGATCAACCCCGCAAGGAGGCCTTTCCGGTACGCGGGCCGCGAACGGACCTCGGAAAGCCACCCCATCGCCGCTCCCCTCCCCTCGCGCAAAGCCTCCTACGGCGCATAATACATCCATCCGCGCGAATGGAATACCCTCCGGACGGGAACCTATACCGCCTCCTCCATCGCGGGAGAATATTTCCCGTATCGAGCCGCCCCGTTCAGCTTCGACCGGTGAAGGAACGCCTCCTTCGCCGCCGGGACGCTCGCCGCCTTCCCCTTCCACGCCTTGAGAACCGGGTCCTGCAGCGCGCGCCCATAGGAGAAGCTGAGTTCCCACGGTTGCTTCCCCAGGGAGTTCATCGCGTTCAGATGCTCCGTGGCCTGGCGCGGCGTCTGGCCTCCGGAGAGGAAGACGATGCCGGGGACCGCCGGCGGAACGCACCTCCTGAGAGTCCGCACCGTCGCTTCGGCCACTTGCGGCACGCCCGCCTGGACCGGGCACAACTTCCCCGAAACGACCATGTTCGGCTTGAGCAGCGTCCCCTCGAGCGCTACCCGATGGGCCGTCAACTGCGCGTAGACGAGCGACAGCACCTCCGTGGTCACCTCCTCGCACCGCTCGACCGTGTGCCCCCCGTCCATCAGCACCTCCGGCTCCACGATGGGGACGAGCCCCGCTTCCTGGCACAGCGCGGCGTATCGGGCCAGCGCATGGGCGTTCGCCTCGATGCAGTACCGCGTCGGAATCCCGTCCCCGATGTCGATCACCGCGCGCCACTTGGCAAAGCGCGCACCGCGGGATCGATATTCCGGGAGACGGCCTCGCAGCCCGTCCAACCCCTCGGTGATCTTCTCCCCCGGGAAACCGGTCAACGCCTTCGTCCCCTCGTCGACCTTGATCCCCGGGACGATCCCCTGCCTCTCCAGCACCTTCGTGAACGGCGTCCCGTCGGCGGAGCCTTGCCGGATCGTCTCGTCGTAGAGGATCACGCCGCTGATGAACTCCGACATGCCCGGGGTCGTGAAGAGCAGGTCCCGGTACGCACGGCGGTTCTCCTCCGTGGACGGCACTTCGATTCCCTTGAACCGTTTCTCGATGGTGGGGGCGCTTTCGTCCGCCGCCAGGATCCCCTTGCCGGGGGCGACGAGGGATCGCGCGACCGCTTCGAGTTCGCCGGTGTTCATCACCCTGTACCTCCCGGAATTCGTATTGTCTTGCCTCATCTATTGTTATATTCGATCGGGGGATTGTAAATCCATCCCGGGGAGGACGATGTGGCGGGGGACGAAGTGATCCGGGTCCGGCGGGAAACGAAGGGGCGCGGAGGGAAGACGGTGACCACCGTGTCGGGAGTCCCGCTCGCCGGCGAGGAGCTCCGGATGCTGGCATCGGAGCTGAAACGGCGTTGCGGCACGGGGGGAACGGAGAAGGACGGCGTGATCGAGGTCCAGGGCGACCACCGGGAGACGATCGTGGCGGAACTGTCACGCCGCGGCTTCACCGCGAAGCTGGCGGGAGGCTAGCGTCGCGGGAGCGCACCTTTTTCCCCTCCGCCACGGTGTCGCCGGGATGGAGGATCACGGTCTCCCCTTCCTTCAGCCCGGAGAGCAGTTGTGCGGCGAGCCCGTTCCGCCGGCCGATCGCAACCGACCGCGCCTTCGCGCGCCCATTCTCCACGACGTAGACGGCGAACCGATCCCCGGTCCGGAAGAGCGCCCCCGCCGGCACCTGCAGAACATCCTTCTCCTCCCAGAGGATGAAGCTCGCCTCGAGCCGGTAGCCGTCTCCGACCCCCTTCCACACTTCTCTCGGGGTGGTGATGTCCGCGACCACGAGGACCCGCTGCTCCTCCACCCCGAGCGCGGACACCTTCGTGAATCCCACGGGTTCCACCATGCGGACCTTCCCCTCCAGGGGAACGTCTCCGCCCCACCGTTCGAAACGAACCGGCGTTCCGGGGCGGATCCGCACCGCGTCCGCGGAGAGGACGTCCACCTCCACTTCCACGCGTCCGGGGTCTCCCACCTCCAGCAGCGGCGTCCCCGCCGCGACAGCGCCTTCGCTTTCGTGTCGTATCGCGAGCGCGTTTCCCGCCGCCGGGGATCGGACCGTCACTTTTTCGGAGCGCGGCCCCGCGGACGCACCCGCGCGCGTCAGCGCGGCCTTCGCCCCTTCCAGTTCGTGCCGCGCGACGTCCGCCGCCTCCTCCGCCGATCCCTTCGCGGCGCTTGCGCGGCCGGCCTCCGACACGACCTGTTCCAGCGTGTCCCTCGGCGTCAGCCCCGCGTCGGTCAGGCGCCGGGTCCGATCGAGGCGCGCCGCCGCATACTCGTCCACAGCCGCCGCCTCCCGGACCCGTTCCTCCGCCGCCCGCAACGCCGCCTCGGCCGCCAGGACCCGCGCCTCCGCGGCGGCCCGGGTCCGCGGGTCGAGCCCCTCCGCGCGCATCGGCTCGATCTCGGCGACGGCCTGCCCCCGTTTCACGGGATCCCCCACCTCGAGAGCCACCCGCCGCGCGTATCCGGCGACGGGGGCGGAGATCACGAACCGGTCCCGCAGGCGCGTCTTCCCCTCCTCCTCGACGGTCACCCGCAGCGGACCACGGGAAACCTTCGCCGTCTCGACGGGGACCGCGCGCGGCAGGAACGCCCAGAGAAGGGCGAGGGCCACGAGGAGGAGCAGAACGATCAGCAGGATGCGCTGGCGCCACGGCATGGCGTGTCACTCCTTCGTCTTCAGCACCGCCACCAGGTCGAGCCGGTCGAGGCGGCGGCGCACCAGGAGCCCGGATAGAAGCGCCGCCACGATCACGACCGCGGCGGCGAACCCGTAACTGGACCATTCCATCACCATCGGTACACGGTAGAGGTCGGACTTCATCCGCTCCGCGATATATGCCGTTATCCCCTGGGCGATGAGGAACCCCAACGGAATCGCGGCGAGGGTCAGCACACCGAGCTCCCCCAGCAGGATGTAGGAGATCTCCCCCCGGGTGAACCCCAGTACGCGCAGGCTCGCCAGCTCCCGGCTTCGCTCCGACAGGGCGATCCGGGCGCTGTTGTACACCACGCCGAACGCGACGCTCCCCGCCAGGAGCGTGATGACGAAGGTGAACAGGAGCAGCGTTCCCCCCATGGAATCGTAAAAGCTGCGGATGGCGTCTTCGCGAACCACCGTCCCCGCCACGCCGGGCATCTCCTTGAGGGCATCGTACACCCCTTGCCGGTCCTCCCGGTCCGCGGAAAGGAAGGCCCCCGAGATCGCGTTCCCCTCGCCCAGCAGCCGGTTCAGGGCGTAAAGGTCCATGTAGGCGTTGACGCCGAAATATTCGCCCACAAGACCCGCCACCGGGACGTCCCGTATCGGGCGGCTTCCCTCCAGGAACTCCACGGTCACCCGGTCTCCCGTGCGCAGCCCCAGCCGTTCCGCCAGGTAGTCCGTCATCAGGATCCCTTCCCGCGGCATCGCGACCGGTTGAAGCCGGGTGTCCAGGACGCGGTGAAGAACCCCCCCGTCGCGCGGGAATCCCTGGACCGCGGTCCGGTAACTGCGGTGGCCGAACCGCAACCGCGCGGGAACCGTCCGGTACGGCTCGCCGTGACGGACCCCCGGCAGGCTCCGCAGCTCCGACAGCGCCCGCGCCGAGGCGGGTTCGACGAAGACGACCGTCATGTCCTCCCGCTGCGCCAGGCGGAACTGCGTGTCCACCATGAATCCCACGGCGTCCTCCTGCACGTTTCCCAGCATGAGGATCGCGCAGGCGAAGCCGATCCCCAACATCGAAAGGGCCGACTTCACCGGCCTCCGCGCAACATTCCGGGCGATCATGCGGGCCGGCTGCGACAGGATCCGCCGGAGCCCCAGCCGCTCCACCAGCGTCACCCGGAACCGGCCCGGCGGTTCCGGCCGCATCGCCTCGGCGGGGGTCATACGCGCCGCTTTCCGAACCGCCTGCAGCGCCCCCACCACGGCGGAGGCGACGCTCACCAGCGCGGCGGTCGCGGCGACGGATGCGCGAAGCTCGTAGTGAAGGTACGGAAACCGGTAGAAGGCCATGTACATCCGGGTCATCCCGCGCCCCAGCCATGCGCCCACGCCGATCCCGCCGGCCACGCCGACCAGCACGATCAGGACGATCAGCTTCACGTAGTGCATGCCGATGGCCGCATTCGGGTATCCGAACGCCTTCAGAATGCCGACCTGGTCCCGCTGCAGGCTGACCAGCCGTCCGACGACCACGTTCAGCAGGAACGCCGCGACGCCCAGGAAGATGACGGGGAAGATCTCCGCGAGCGTCCCCAACTGGCGGAACTCCTCGGTCAGGTACCGATGGGACACCTGGTCGTCCCGCGCGTACGCTCCCAGGCCGCCATAGGGCGAAAGGAGCGCGTCGAGACGGTCGATCGCATCCTGGCGGGAGGCGCCGGGGGCCAGCGTCGCGCAGAGGTCGTTGAACGCCCCTTCCATCCCGTACCCGGCGGCCAGCGCTTTCCGCCCCATCCAGAGGACGCCGTACCGCTTCGGATCCGGGAAGACCGCGCCCGGCCCCACTTCGTACACGTGCTCCGGGGACAAGCCGATCCCGACGAGCCGCAGCGCTTTCCGCTTGCCGTGGATCACCGCCCCGATCCGGTCCCCGGGCCGCAGCCGGTGCGCCTGCGCGAACGCCTCGCTGGCGACGACCTCGTCGTCCCGACCCGGGGCCACATTGCGCCCCGCCCGCAGGTGCAGCGCGTTCATGGCCGGCTCGCCCGCGTCCGGAACGGAGACCACGAGCCCGCGGATCGGCTCCGGGAATCCCGGCACGTCGAGGTTCGCCCACGCCGCCACGCGCGTCTCGACCCGGTCCACCCCGGGAATCGCCCGCGCGGATTCCGCCACGCTCTCCGGGGCGCGCTTCAAGGAGACGAACAGCTCGGCGAACCGGTAATCGCGGTAGAACGCGGCCCGGGTCTCCCGCAGGGAGTCGAGGGTGCTCACGGAGATGACGTAGGTGGCCACACCGCTGACGATGACCATCGCGATCGCGAGGGCCTGCCCCTTCATCCCCCACAGATCCCGGAACAGCTTCGTGCGCAGCGTCTTCACGGATTCACCACCGCATCTCCCGCGGGGATTTCTTCCGTTCGTTCCGCTCCACGGACTGGATGACCCCCGACCCCACGCGCACCACCCGGTCCGCCATCCCGGCGATGTCCGCGTTGTGGGTGATCAGCGCCGTGGTGGTCCCGAGCTCCCGGTTGATCCGCTCCAGCACTTCCAGGACGACGATCCCGGTGGCGGCGTCCAGCGCACCCGTCGGCTCGTCGCACAGCAGCACCGAGGGCCGCTTGGCGACGGCGCGCGCGATCGCCACGCGCTGCTGCTCCCCGCCGGAAAGCTGGGCCGGGAAATGGTTCCGGCGGTCCGCGAGCCCCACCAGCGCGAGCGCCTCCTCCGGCCGCATCGGCTCCGCAGCGATGTCTGTCACCACCGACACGTTCTCGAGGGAGGTCAAGCTGGGGATGAGGTTGTAGAACTGGAAGACGAATCCGACGTGACGCCGGCGGTACTCGGTGAGCTCACGGTCCGTCGCGCGGGTCAGCTCCTTGCCGCGGTATTCGACCGTGCCGCCGGTCGCGGTGTCCAGCCCGCCGAGTATGTTGAGGAGGGTCGATTTGCCGCTGCCGGAGGGGCCCAGCAGCACGACGAGCTCGCCGGGGTACAGGTCCAGGTCGACGCCGCGCAGGGCGTGCACCCGCACCTCCCCCATGTCGTACACCTTGGTGACGCCGCGCGCCCGGAAGACGGCTTCCGTAGACCCGCCCGCCCGGTCCGCGTCCGCGTTCCGCATCGCGTCGTCCCCGCTGCTCCCCGTTGATGCCTGGCCCGATGCGCTCGCACGGCGACACGCGCTCCCGCCTCTATTTTCGGGAGAGGAGCGCGCGGAGTCAAGCGAGGCCCGAAGCGGCGTACCGCTCGTTCGTGTTTCAGGGGCTCACTTCCTCCGGTTCCCGCTCCCCATGATCCTGACCCCCGGGCCGTCCCTCAGGAGGTGGAACTTCCCGTCGTCCGGGATGGGGGCGATGGCCCATTCGAAGAGTCGGCGCGCGTCCTCCAACTCCGGAAACCGAGGGACCCCGTAATGCTTCTTCTGCATGGATTCGTCGTAGAGTCCCACGCACCCGTGGGAGGCGCGGTAGCCCGGGAGATCCCGCCCATGGATCCAGTACGAAACGCCGCCCGGGACGACGTGGAACCGGAGCCCCCACGTCATGGGGTAAGGGATGTCGGTGCCCTCGATGCAGTACTCCGTCGACCGATGGGTGCTGTGGTATGCACCGACCCGGAAATCTCCCTCGGGGGTCTTCCTCCCTCTCTCTCCCGAAGTGATCGGCGCCGAGTAGATCAACACCCCGTGCTCGTAGGCGCCGAGGAACTGCTCGTCGAGGTCGATGAGGATCCATTTCGCCTCGTTGTCCCCTGCGGGATATTCGGCGGGCATCGGGGTGAAATCCGCTATTTCCTCGAGGCGACGGGGGACTTTCAGGGAGACGCCGGGGTATGCGTGCCGCCGGTCGATCCGATTGAACCGGAGCACGTCCTTCCACCGGTCGCCGAACCGTTTCTCCGGCGATTCGCCCTTCCGGAGCAGGATGCAATCCCATTCCACGCCCGAGTCGCCGGGGTACTGCACTCCGCACGGAGTCGGATGCGTCCGGCCGGGAACCGCGAAGGTATCGGCGGGATACGAGAGGACGACGAGGAGAACCGGAAGGAGCGCCCGGGGCGGAAAGCGGTATCTCACCAGACGCGGAATCTGCCGGAGTCGATGTGGACGAAACCCGATCCGGGGTAGTATCCGACGCCGCCTTCCCGCAATCGGAGGGCGGCCTCCCGCAACGAATCGAGCCGAATTCCCGGGATCCGGAGATCGATCGCCTTCCCTTGGAGGTGCAGACTGTTGCGGGCGACGCCTCGTCCCTCGCGGAGCAGTTTCGCGTTGTATTCCGGGGAACGGTAACCGGAAACGACATGGATTTCTTTACCGCCACCGAGGTTCCTTTCCACGGACTCGATGAAATCGATCACCCGGAGGTCGATTTCGGCGATCTCCCCGGTATAGTGACAGCGCAGAATGCGGTTCAATGCGGAAACCGCCCCTGGGTCGTACCTCCCCCGGACATCCCGGTATGCGACGGAGAGCCGTTCCCCGGTATGGGTGTGGTACAGCGAGAGTTTCCCCCGAGGGCCGGGGGGGACGATTCCCGCAGAAGCCTCGCGCGGAATCGCGTTTCCCGAGAGAAGGAGGAACGCCCCTCCCGCGGCGGCTTTCAGGATCGTCCTTCGGTCGAATCGCCTGCGATGCATCGGTTCCCCGGTTGCGCGGGATGATGTACCCGGAAGAATGGCCGTTGCCATTATACCCGTTTCCCGCGCATCCGCTGGAGACGTCTGGCGAACCCCCGGGTCGAGCATAAGGCAAAGAAATGGATTAAAATATAACTATGAGGGAAGGAGGTGACTTCCATGCGCCTGCCCCTTCAGATCACCTTCCGGAACTTGCCTCGTTCCGAGGCCGTTGAGAGGGCCATCCGGGAGCGTGCGGACCGGCTCGACCATTTCTGTCGACAGATCATGGGGTGCCGGGTGATCGTGGAGACCCGTCACCGCCAGCACCAGGGGAACCTGTACCACCTGCGGATCGATCTCACCCTGCCCGGCCGGGAGATCGTCGTCGGCCGCGAGCCTTCAATGCACCAGGCGTACGAGGACGTTTACGTGGCGATACGCGACGTGTTCGACGCCGCGCGCAGGCGCCTCGAGGATTACGAGCGACGGCACAGCGGGCGGGTGAAGGCGCACGAACCGACGCCCCGCGGGCGGATCGCGCGACTGATTCCGGCCAAGGGATGCGCCTTCATCGAGACGCCCGACGGGCGGGAGATCTACTTCCACCGGAACAGCCTGTTGAACGCCGACTTCGACCGGCTCGAAGTGGGCGATCTCGTCCGTTACCACGAGGAAGCGGGCGAAATGGGACCGCAGGCCAGCACGGTCCACGTGGAGAGGAAGCTCCAGGCGGTCCATTGACAAGGGCCTCCCCGCCGGACACCGCCTCAGGCCAGGATCTCCTCCCGGCCGCACACCTTCGGGGCTTCCGCCTCGAGATAATTCTTCGTGCGCATGCGGACGATATCCCGGTGGGTCCCCGCGGTGAAGGCGATCTCCTCCTCTTCCAGCAGCTCGTGGGAGAGGATCACGGGAACGCCGTAGAGGGATCCGAAGATCGGCATGGCGCCCAGGTCGCAATCCGGGAAGACCGGAGCGAATTCCGCCTCCGTGGCCATCCGGACTTTCCGTGCCGCCAGGCAGCTCCCCACCCTGCCCAGGTCGACCCGTTCCGTGGCGGGAAGCACCGCCATATGAAACTTCCCGTCCACGGAGAGGAGGACCGTCTTGGCGAAGGCCCGGCCGGGCACGCGGGACGCCTGGGCCGCCTGCTGCGCCGTGATCGCTTCGTCGTGCGTCTCGGTCCGATAGGGGATATTCCGCGTTTCGAGGAATTGCGTCAACCGAAGCGGGATCGCCATACGCGCCTCCTTTCCCGACGCGGGACGACGTACGGCCCGCGGATTCGGGTCGTTTCGTGTTGTCGACGAGGGGAGCCCTACCCGTTCTTCCCTTCCGCCTCGTCGTTTTCCTTCTTCCTCTTCTTTTCTTCGTCGTTCTTTTCCCGGACCGCCTCCCGCAGCCGGTCGATCCGATCCGCGACCTTGCGATAGAGCGTCCCCTCCGGGTATTTCCCGTCGACGCCGATCTCCCCCGCCGGGACCCCCATCAGGATCTCCACGCCCTCCTCCACGCGGTCGATCTCGAAGATGCGGAACGTCTCATCCCGCACCGCCTGCAACACCTCGTCCTTGAGCATCAGGTTCCGGCGGTTCCGTCGCGGGATCAGCACCCCCTGCGTCCCGTCGAGACCCCGCAGGCGGCACAGGTCGAAGAACCCTTCGATCTTCTCGTTGACCCCCCCGATCGGCTGCACCGCCCCGTTCTGGTCCATCGAGCCGGTAACGGCGACGCCCTGCCGGACCGGCGATCCGGAGAGGGCGGACAGCAGCGCGTACAGCTCCGCGCAGGTGGCGGAGTCCCCCTCGATGATCCCGTAGAGCTGCTCGAAGGTCAGCGAAGCGGTGAGGTTGATGGGAGAGGCGCCCGCGAAGCGCCGCCCGAGGTAGTTGGAGAGGATCAGGACCGCCTTCTCGTGGATCTTCCCCGAGAGCTTGGTCTCCCGCTCGATGTTCAGCACCCCCCCCTTGCCTGCGTAGACGGTGGCGGTGATGCGGGACGGCTTCCCGAAGCTGTAGTCCCCCATGTCGTAGACCGCCAAGCCGTTCACCTGCCCCGTCGTCTCCCCGCCGGTTTCCACGATCAACGTTCCTTCCGCCGTGGACTCCCGCATCCGCTCCTCGATCCGGCTGTTCCTCAGGATCTTCGCGCGCAGCGCCTGCTGCACGTGCCCTTCGGACACCGCCGCCGCTCCCTCCTTTTTCGCCCAGTAGCACGCTTCCCTCAGGAGGTTGGAGATGTCGCTGAACTTCGTGGAGAGCTTCCCCTGGTCTTCCGCCAGCCGCGACCCGAACTCCACCACGCGGGCCACCCCGGCGGCGTCGAAGGGCAGGAGCCCCTCCTCCTTCGCCTTGGTGGCGACGAAGGCGGCGTAGCTGTCCATGGTCTCTTCCGTCCGCTCGATCCGGTGATCGAAGTCAGCCTTCACCTTGAACAGCTCCCGGTACTCTTCGTCCAGGTTGTAGAGGAGGTAGTAGATCTCCGGGTTCCCGATGAGGATGACCTTGACGTTCAGCGGGATCGGCTCGGGCTTCATCGTCGTCGTCGTCACCAACCGGTACTGCTCCCACACGTCCTCGATCTTCACCTCCCGCGTCCGCACCGCGCGCTTCAGGGCGTCGTAGGAGAAGATGTTCCGCAGCAGGTCCAGGGCCCCGATGACCAGGAACCCCCCGTTCGCCTTGTGGAGCGCCCCCGCCTTGATCATCGTGAAGTCCGTGAGGGCCGCCCCCATCTGGAACTTGTGCTCGATCCGGCCGAAGAGATTGTAGTAGGTGGGATTGCTCTCGAAGACGCACGGCGAGCCGTTCATTCCCCCGTTGTTGACGATCACGTTCACCGAGTAGCGGGAAAAGTTCGGTTCCTGCCTCGCGAGCTTGAGGAACGGCAGCGGGGAGGGCTGCTCCTCGCCTCCGCCCTTGAAGTCCTCCAGGTTCGCCAGCATGTCCTCCTGGACCGCGTCGAGGTACGCCAGGAGTTTCCCGTTCCCTTCGTGCCGCTTCCGGATCTCCTCCAGCCGGGTCCCGAGCACGGAGAGGGCCGTATTGCGCTCCAGTTCGGCGAGGGCGTCCTTGTTCGCCTTGTCCTCCGCCTTGACGTTGCGGACCACGTCGTCCAGCCGCTCCTGGACCTGCCTGCCGCGCTCCCGCAGCTCGCGTTTCTCCCGCTCGCCGAGGGCGCCGAACTTCTCTTCCGTGATGGCCTCCCCCGACTTGTCCACGGCGACGATGGAGAAGCCGCTGATCGTGGCGCGGACGCTGAACCCCTTCGACTCCGCCTCCAGTTCCAGCGCCCCGAAGAGCTCCTTCTGGCGCCGCTGGAACGCCTCCATGATCCGGCTCTTCTGCTGCTCGTACTCCTTCGACTCGAAGACCTTGGGGATCGCCACTTTCAGGGCGGCGACGAACTCCTCCATGTCGCGCTGGAACTCCACCCCGCGGCCCGGGGAAAGGGAGACGGCGATCGGCTCGGCGGACTCGGAGAAATTGAAGACGTAGGCCCAGTCCGTGGGCACCGGCTCCGCCTTCGCCTTTTCCGAGACGAAGGTGCGGATGGCCGAGGCCTTCCCCGTCCCGCTCTCCCCCAACACGTAGATGTTGAATCCCAGGCTGTGCATGTTCAGCCCGAAGTCGATCGCCGCCAGGGCGCGCTGCTGGCCGACGATGCGGGAAAGCGGGGCGACCTCGTCCGTGGTTTCGAAGCGGAACCGCTTCGGGTCGCACGGATTCCGGAGTTCTTCGACGTTCAAGGGCCTGGCCATGGGTGTCCCCATGCCGACAGTATACTCGTCCCGGGATCGGGGAGAACCCGGATTCCGGGCACGTCAATAAAAAGGGCCGGGGGGACGCCCCCCGGCCCGGAACCGACGATCCCCCGGTGCGGATAACTACTCGTAGATCCCCGCGCCGACGAACAGGTCCTTCCCCGGAACCCGGTAGATATAGGTGATCTTCTTGCGCGCCTTCGGATCGCCGGGGTTGGTCCACATGTAATCGACCCAGCCGTCGCCGTTCCCCTTGGCGACACCGACGAACTCCTGGAAGAGGAATTTCCCGGGCTCCCCCTTGTCCTTCATGTCGAGCACGTTCTTCCCGATCAATGCCGGGCTCATCGGGTGCGCGAGCATCTTCCCTTCCAGGTCCATCAGGAAGACGTAGGTGTCCTTCCACACGAACTTCCCGTCCTTCTTGTTGATCTCCGCGACGGCGGCGTCCAGCCCCTTCTCATTGACCATCGCCGCGGATTCCTTGGTCTTGGCCACGCACTCGTCCTTTGTTGCGTTCGCCGCAAACGCGGTTCCGGCGAGGCACAGGCTCACTGCGATTCCAACGACGGCCAGCGTAATCCTCTTCATCCGCGACCTCCTTGTAACGTCTCGTCGACCAGCGTTTCAACCTGTCTCCCCCCACCTTCCCGTTTCCCCTGTGCCTCCTTTCTCCGGATAATTTACCAGATTGAACGCCCGGTGGACCGTCGTGACGCAAATCGTCGGACGATCGGGCCATGACAGCGGAGGATCCGGTCAGCCGGCCCGGAAATGGCCGGACAGGATCGAGGCCACTTTCCGCGAAAGGAGCAGCCCGACGTGGGACGCGCGTACGGTGACGTTCCGCGCGCCTTCGACGCGCGTTTCCTCCACGAGGACGACGCCGTCGTGCGGCTTGGGAAGGCCGAGCAGAAGCCCCGACCCCAGGGGGATGTCCCCTGCGACGACGAAAAGGTCCCGTCCTCCCGGCCACCTCGGCGTATGCTCGACGATTCCCTCGCGGATCACCCCGCCCACGAGCCATCGCCCGAACCGGCGGCGGGACACGATTCTTGCCGCCGCGCTCCCCCCCATCGGGGACCCCAACATCGCCACGCGTCCCGGCCGGGAATGGGCGCCCTCCTCGAGCATCTTCGCGATCACGACCCCCCCCAGGCTGTGCCCGACGAGGTGCACGCGCTCCCCTTCCGTCGCCTCGACGAACGCCCGGAGGGCCTCCGCCGCCTGCGTGAGATCTCCCCGCCAGGAGCGGTACCGGAAGTAGCGCACGCGGAAACCCGACTCCTCGAGACGACCGCCGAGGACGTGCATCTCCGCTCCCGTCATCCAAAGGCCGTGTACGAGCACGACCGCTTCGACCCTCTGCGATTTCGCCGGATTCCCCCCCACGCCTCCCTCCCGGCCGGGATTATATCCCAACGGTTGATGGTAGACTGGGACGGTGAGCGGACATGTGACCCTCCCGGTCTGGGTGGTGGCCGTCCTTGCCCTGCTGGCGGCCCTTGCGGCCGTGGATCGCCTGCTCCTTCCCGGCGCCCGCTGGTTCCTGCGCCGACGGGTCAACTTCGTCCTCGACGAGATCGGCAAACGTCTCCACCTGGAAATCCGCCCCTTTACCCTTACGAAACGACAGGTTCTCATCGATCGTTTGATGTACGACCCGAAGGTGCTCGAGGCGGCCGGGGCCCGGGCGCGAGAGCGCGGAATCCCGAGAGATGTCCTGATGGCGGAGATCGAACGGCACGCCCGGGAAATCGTCCCCGCCTTCAACGCCTACGCCTATTTCCGGATGGGGTACTGGCTCGCCCGGCGCGCCGCCCGGCTCCTGTACCGGGTGCGGGTCGGGTTCGCCGACGAGGAAGGCTTATCCCGCGTGGACCCGAAGTCGGCCGTCGTTTTCGTGATGAACCACAGGAGCAACATGGATTACGTCCTGGTGGCGTACCTCGCGGCCACCCGCACGGCGCTTTCGTACGCCGTCGGCGAGTGGGCCCGGATCTGGCCGCTTCAGACCCTCGTACGTACGATGGGCGCCTACTTCATCCGTCGGGACTCGAAGGACCCGCTCTACCGACTCGTCCTCGAGCGGTACGTGGCGATGGCCACGGAAGGCGGCGTCGTGCAGGCGATCTACCCGGAAGGGGGGCTGACGAAGGACGGGGCCTTGCGCGCGCCGCGGCTCGGCCTTCTCGACTACATGACCCGGGCCTTCGATCCGGACGGGGAACGGGACATCGTTTTCATCCCGGTGGGGATCAACTACGACCGGACGCTCGAGGATCGCAGCCAGGTGCTCGCCCTCGATGCGGGGGGGCCACGGCGCGGCGCCGGGTTCGCCGTCGTCACCGCCCTCAAGTTCCTCCTGCGGAACGTGCATCTCATGCTGCGGGGGCGTTGGTACCGGTTCGGATACGCGTGCGTCAACTTCGGGTCGCCGCTGTCGATGCGCGCGTACAGCCGGGACCGTCGCATCGACCTGCGTGCTCTCCCGAGGGAGGAGCGTTTCATGGAAGTGGAAAAGCTCGCGTCGCATCTGATGCGGTCGGTGGGAAGGGTGGTCCCGGTCCTCCCCGTCTCCCTGGTCGCGACGGCGTTCCTGCGCCGCCCGGACGGACGCTGGAGCGAACTGGAACTGAAGGCGGCGGCCTTGCGGTTGATCGAGTCGCTGTCCGGCGCGGGCGCGCACATCTACATTCCGCGCTCGGACCAGGACTACGCCGTCACCGTCGGATTGCGGATCCTCACCCTTCGGAAACTGGTGTCGGAGGTAGACGGGCTGTATTCCCCCATCCCGGAGGAGCTTCCGCTTCTCCGATATTACGCGAACTCCATCCGCCACCTCTTCCCGTTGACGACGGCCGACGCCTGACGGGTGCCCTACTCCCCCGTCTCCCCGAGGATACGATCCCGGAGGGTCTCGGCGATCGGGGAGGGGTAGATGTCGAGGGCCCGTTCGATGCACGCGAGGGATTCGCGGTTCCGCCCGAGAGCCCTCAATGCGATCGCCTTGTTCGTCCACGCCTCGCAGCATTCCGGGTGCACTTCGATCGCCCGGTCGTAGAGGGCGATCGCTTCCCCGTATTTCCGCGCCGCGGCGAGCGTGTCCCCTTCTTTCGAATACGCATCCGCCAGAACTTCGGGGTCCATGTCGATCCTCCCCGGGGAGAAGCCTGAACGGCCTCAGGCTTCCATTATCCCACGACCCGGGAAAAGAAGGTTACCGAACGCGGCAGGTAGTGGCCGATATCGGCCGGGGTATGACGTGCGCATTGCGGGGACCGCCGTGGAGATTCCGGGCGACCCGAGTATGTATACTGTATACTTTTTAATTATGGTATATTCCCTGGCATTGTTTCCATCGCAAGTACACCCCACATCCCCAAGGAGGCGGTCATGGCAAGAAAGAAGATTGCGGTCATCGGCGGCGGTCAGATCGGTGGCGTCCTCGCCCAGCTTTGCGCGTTGCGCGAGCTCGGCGACGTGGTGCTGTTCGACATCGTGGAGGGAATGCCCCAGGGCAAATGCCTCGACATCGCCGAGGCTTCCCCGATCGACGGGTTCGACATCTCGCTCAAGGGGACCAACAACTACGCGGACATCGCCGGCTCCGACCTCGTCATCGTCACCGCCGGCCTTCCCCGCAAGCCCGGGATGAGCCGCGACGACCTGATCGAAGTGAACTCGAAGATCATGACCCAGGTCGCCGAGGGGATCAGGAAGTACGCTGCAAACGCTTTCGTCATCGTCATCTCCAACCCCCTGGACGCCATGGTGACTCTCTGCCAGAAGATCACCGGCATCCCCTACCAGCGGGTCATCGGCCAGGCCGGCGTTCTGGACTCGGCCCGTTTCGCCGCCTTCATCGCATGGGAACTGGGCGTTTCCGTCCGCGACGTGACCGCGATGACCCTGGGCGGCCACGGCGACGACATGGTCCCCCTGGTCCGGTACGCCAGCGTGAGCGGGATCCCAGTCATGGAACTGCTGGAGCGGAAATACGGCAACGCCGCCAAGGCGAAGGAAGTCATGGATGCGATGGTGAACCGCACCCGGAAGGCCGGCGGCGAAGTGGTCGCCCTCCTGAAGACCGGCTCCGCCTTCTACTCGCCCGCCTCCTCCACCATCGCCATGGCCGAATCGATCCTCAAGGACCAGAAGAGGGTCCTCCCTTCCTGCGTTTACCTGAACGGCGAGTTCGGCATCAAGGGCTATTTCGTCGGCGTGCCCGTCGTGCTGGGCGCAGGCGGCGTGGAGAAGATCATCGAGTTCAAGCTGAACGCCGAGGAGCAGGCGATGATGGACAAGTCGCTGGCGGCCGTGAAGTCGCTGGTCGATACGCTCAAGTAGATCCGGGCGGCGCGCTCCCGCGCCTGGACCCGCCCGGAAACCACAGGGGCACGGCGCCTCCCCTCTCTCGGGGGAGGCGCCGTGCCCCTCGCTTTCGCAAAGACGGATCCGCTACTCGGAGAGGATCAGGATCTCGACTCTCCGGTTCTTGAACCTCCCCTCCGCCGTCGAGTTGTCGGCGACGGGACGGGTCTTCCCGAACCCTACCGCCTTGATCCTGTCGCCGCTGGTTGCGCCGTTCTCCACGAGGTGCTTTTTGACGGCGGCGGCTCGCCGTTCCGACAGGGCCTGGTTGTGCTTGTCCTTTCCGACATTGTCGGTGTGCCCTTCCACGGTGACGTTATGGCCGGGGTATTTCTTGACGAACTCGATCGCCTTTCGAAGTTCGGCGGTGTCCGCCTTCCGGATCAGCGCCTTGTCGGTATCGAAATTGACGCGAACGACCAACCGGTCGATCACCTTCGCCGCAGGCGGGGGCGGAGGATTGACGGTGACCGTCGTCTTGGCCGTGTTGGACCCGCCTTCACCGCTTGCGCTGATCGTGTAGAGCGTCGACGCGGAGGGGCACACATGGCGCGACCCGCTCTTCTCCACGCCGCCGATCCCCTGGTCGATCGATGCGCTGCTCGCGTTTTCCGATGACCAGAAGAGGGTCGAGCATTTCCCCGCGTCGATCGAGGGAGGATTCGCCGAGAGGGACACGGTGGGCGCGGCCGGTGGAGGGGGCGGTGGAGGATGCTGCACCACCGGTGCGGGTGTCGGGGGCGCAGGCGTCGCCGGGCAGAGCGACTTCGCGAGAGCCGCCGCCTCGTTCGCTTTTCCGATCCCTTCCTTCGTGCGGCACGACCAATAGATCTCGTACGCCTCGTTTTTCATCTTCTCGGCGGCCGCGAACTCTGCGGGGCACTCCTTGTCCTTCCCCGCCGCCCTTGCCGCCTCGACCGCCCGGTCGGCGGCGGGCAGTTCCTTGTGGTAATACATGATCGAGCGTTTCGGGGCGTACTCCAGCCCGGCGCAGCCTGCGAGGACGGCGAAGAACAGGCAGGCCCCTGCCGGCGCGAGGACCTTCCATGCGCTACGTTTTCCCATCGCGCTCTCCTTTCGTCGGTACCGCGTAAGATTCGAATATGATCATGTATGATCATGAGCATAATCCGGGAGAATACCCGCATCAAGCCGGACCATTGACACTCCCCGGGGGGAGAGGGGTATAAGTGAAGGGAGGGGGCATGCCCGGAGCCCGTGGGGAGGACAGGATGAAGAGCACCCTTACCGCGGCGATCCTGCTGGCCGCGTTGTGCATCGTCGCGCGGATCGGTCCGGCCGACGCCGGCGAGGCGATCGGAGTGGTGCAAAGCGTTACGGGAGCCGCCACCGTCACCCGGGGGGACAGGATCCTCACGGCCGCTCCGGGATTGAGACTGGAGGTCGGCGACGCCCTCGACACCGGCCCCGCCGGATCGCTCGGCGTCATCTTCCGCGACGACTCCTCCCTCTCCCTCGGCCCGGGAAGCCGTCTCGTCGTCCGGAATTTCCTCTTCTCCCCCGAAAAGGGAACGTTCGACCTGCTGGCGCGCATCTCCCGCGGGACCATGGCGTACCTCTCGGGCATCATCGGGAAAATGGCGCCCGGGAAAGTCCGCTTCGAAACCCCTACGGCCACCATCGGCATCCGGGGAACACGCTTCGCCGTGAAGGTGGGGGAACCTTCCTCCCCATGACTCCGAATGCGTAGCCGCCTCGCGGGACCGGCATCCCGGGGGAGCCGTCGATTCTTCCTCCTTCTTGTTCCCGTCCTCCTTCTGTCGGCCGCCTGCGCCACGATGCCGAAGCCGCCCTCCCGGGACGTCATCGTTCTCCTTCCGGACGAACATGGGAAGACCGGAGCCATCGTCGTATCGAGCGCGGGCGTCGAGCGACGTCTCGACCGGCCCCGGCAGACGGTTTCCGTCGAGGCGGGCGCCCCTCCGGGGATCCCCACGGTCATGCCCGAAAAAGAGGTGCGGGCCATCGTGGGACCCGCCCTCGCCGCCCTCCCGAAGCCGCCGGTCCGGTTCATCCTCTACTTCGAACACGATTCGACCGATCTCACCGCGGATTCGAAAGCGCTGCTGCCGAAGATGCTGCGGACGATCCTCGACCGCGCGCCGGTGGACATCAGCGTCGTGGGACACACCGACACGGTGGGAAAGGACAGGTACAACTGCGTTCTCTCCTTCAAGCGCGCCAAGGCGGTGGCCGCGATCCTCGTCGTGAAAGGGATCGATTCGTCCATCCTCGACATCACCTCCCACGGGAAGGATAACCCCCTCGTCCCCACCGGCGACCAGGTCCCCGAACCGCGGAACCGCCGGGTGGAGGTCACGGTCCGGTAGCCGATACGTTGAGAGGCCCTTCCCGGCACGCCATCGTACCGACGATCCTCGCAGGCATCGCCCTCACCCTGATCGGGGGGGCCGTCGCGGTCTGGTCCCCCCTACTTGCCGATTCCATCGAGGGGAAGATCTACGACTCCTTTCTCCGTTCCGCTCCGCGGCCCCCCGCGCCCGGCCCGATCACGATCGTGGATCTCGACGAAGCGAGTCTCGAGCGGTTCGGCCAATGGCCGTGGCCGCGGTACCGGATCGCCCGCCTCCTCGACAAGATCCGCGAGGGCGGCGCGGCGGCCGTGGGGCTCGACATGGTGTTCGCGGAACCGGACCGTACGTCGCTCACTCCCCTTTCCGGGGAGATCCTCCGGGACCTCGGGACGCGCATCGACCTTTCGGGTTTTCCCCGCGAAGCGCTGGACACCGACCGTGCCCTTGCGGCGACCCTCGCCGGCGGTCCGTTCGTCCTCGGCTACCAGTTCGACTTCGAGACGGCGCGGGGGGCCGCGTGCGTCCTTCACCCGCTCCGCGCGGCGGTCCTCGCGTCCGGTGGAAAGGAAGTCGCCGGGGGACTCTTCGACGCGCAGGGGGTGGTCTGCAACCTCCCGGTCCTGTCGAAAGCCGCGGGATCCTCGGGATTTTTCAACGTCACTCCCGACCCGGACGGGGTATTGCGGCGCGTTCCCATGGCGATCCGCCACAAAGGAATGCTCTACCCGACCCTCGCACTGGCCGTCTACCTGCGCGCTCACGGAGGAGAAGCGGTCCTCGAGACGGGATCGGAGGGAGTGGAAGCGCTGCGCCTTGACGGGAGGCGGATCCCCCTCGACCGGCACGGCAACCTGCTGCTGAATTTCCGCGGACGCCACCGCACCTTCACCCACCTTTCGGCCGCCGCCGTCCTGGAGGGCACCGCGAATCCGGCCCTGTTGCGGGGAAGGATCGTCCTCCTCGGGACCACCGCCGCCGGGCTCAAGGAGATCCGGACCACGCCCCTCGACGCGGCCCAACCGGGGGTGGAAATCCATGCCACCGTCCTGGACAACCTCCTGTCGGGAGATCCGATCACGGTGCCCCGGTGGACGCGCGTGCTGCGGGTCCTCCTCGTTCTCGTCCCCGGGTTCCTGTTGACGGGATTCCTCGCGCTGTCCAGCGCCGCATGGGGGCTCGTGCTGATCCTGCCGTCCGCGGCGGGAATCTGGCTCGGCTCCTGGTGGCTCCTCGCGTATCGGCAGATCTTCCTTCCGCCGCTCCTGCCGGTCATCACGTTGACGCTCGTCTTCACCGTCCTGACCTCCGTGCGATTCCTGCGGGCCGATCGGGAGGTCCGGGAGCGGACCCGGAAACTGGCTCTCACGCAGGACGCGATCATCCAGAGCCTGGCCGCCCTCACGGAGACCCGCCACCATGAAACCGGAGGCCACATCCAGCGCACGCGGCATTACATTCGCGTCCTCGCCGGACGCCTGCAGTCGCATCCGGGGTTCCGGAACCGCCTGGACGACGCAACCGTGGATCTCCTCTTCCGCCTCGCGCCGCTCCACGACATCGGCAAGGTCGGCGTGGCGGACCGGATCCTCCTCAAGGCCGGGCTGTTGACGCCGGAAGAGTACGAAGAGATGAAACGGCATACGCTGTACGGATCCGAGACGATCCAGTTGGCGAAACGGATGATGGGGGAGGACGCCTTTTTCCAGATCGCGGACGATCTCGTCCTCAATCACCACGAACGGTGGGACGGGGCGGGGTATCCGCGGCGCCTGAGGGGGGAAGAGATCCCCCTGCCGGGTCGCCTCATGGCCGTGGCCGACGCCTACGACGCGATCATCTCCCCCCGCGTCTACAAGCCGGCGCTCCCCCACGAGGAGGCGGTGCGCATCATGAGCGGGAAACGGGGGACCCATTTCGATCCCGACGCGGTGGACGCCTTCCTCGAAATCCACGAGGAGTTCCGGGAGATCGCCGCCCGTTTCGCCGGCGCCGGCGTGGAGCCCGAGCTGCCCCCCGGCGCCTGAACGCCCCGAGGGGGTACGTTCAGACGGGGCGGTTGTCGAAGACCCGCTTCGTCTTTCGCTCGGACCTCGGAAGGCTCCCGTAGGGGACCGTCTCGACCGTGCAGGAGACCATCAGGTTCCGCTTGATCTCCGACGCGATGAGGGGGGCGACCGGGGAGGAGGCCGCTCCGGGGTCCGCGGCCAGCTCGACCTTGACCGTCATGTGGTCTTTCCCGTCCGCCTTCCGCTCCAGGAGCACCTGGTATTCGCTCCCGATCCGCCCGATCCGCGCGAGGACTTCGTCGACCTGGCCGGGGTAGATGTTCACGCCGCGGAAGACGACCATGTCGTCGGAACGGCCGAGGATCTTGTCGTGGCGCGGGAGGATGCAGCCGCAGGGACACGGTCCCGCGATCAGCCGCGTCAGGTCGCGCGACCGGTACCGGAGAAGCGGAGCCGCCTCCTTGCGCAGCGTCGTATAGACCATCTCGCCGATCTCCCCCGGCGCGACGGGGACGAGCGTGTCCGGGTCGAGAATCTCGAGGATGTAGTAGTCGGACCAGTAATGGATCCCGACGTTCTGCCGGCAGGAGAGTCCGGTCCCGGGGCCGTACAGCTCCGTCAGGCCGGGGATGTCGTAGACCTCCCGAACGCCCAGCAGGTCCCGGATCGTATGGAGCATCGCCTGGCTCGTCCGCTCCGCGCCCAGGATCACTTTCTTCAGGTGGAGGCGCCCGCGCAACCCGCGCGCGTGAACCTCTTCCGCCAAGAGCAGCCCCATCGACGCGGTGCAGCAGAGCACCGTCGTCTCGAGGTCGATCAGGAAATTGCACTGGAGCTCGAGGTTCCCCGGCCCGGAAGGGATCGCCATCGCCCCGAACCGCTCCGCCCCCAACTGGAACCCGACGCCCGCGGTCCACAGCCCGTAGCCGACGCAGATCTGTACACGGTCCTCGCGCGTAAGGCCCGCCATCTCGTAGCAGCGGCCGAACATGTCGAGCCAGTCGTCGATGTCCTTTTGCGTGTAGCAGAGGATCTTCCGCTTTCCCGTGGTCCCCGAGGAGGAGTGGATCCGGACGATGTCCCGCGGCGGGACGGAGCGCAGCGGGAGCGGGTATCCCAACCGTAAATCCTCCGCCGTCGTGAAGGGAATCCTCGCCAGGTCGTCCAGCGACCGGAGGGTATCGGGCGTCACGCCGAATTCTTCGAGACGCTTCCGGTAGAAGGGAGAGTTGTTCCAGGCGTGCTCCACGGTCCAGCGCAAGCCGTCCCGCTGGAGGTCGCGCAGGTCCCGGTCCGTTCGATATTTCGGAGGGAACCGCTTCAGCATAGGGAGCATTCCATATCACGATCCATGGGCGATTCCAAGGTCGAGGGCGGCCAGGGAGCCGGACAGCCGGGCCCCGCCCGCCCCCTGGCGGCGCGAGAGCGCCTCCCGGACCTCACCCGCGGTGCAGAAGAAACCGCCCGCGGTCCCATCGCAGCCGATCCGGGCGAGCGCGAATCCGAGCAGGACCAGGTTGACCGCTTGCGGGATTCCGCGCGAGAGGGCCAGCGCGTCGGCATCGATCGCGTGCACCCGCACGCCGGGGCCGGCATCGGGCGGGGCCGGCGCGTTGACGACGAGGAAGCCGCCGTCGGCAAGGAACGGGCGGTGAAGAACGATGTTTTCCTCCTTGAGCACGATGAGCAGATCGGCGCGGCCTGTCCGGACCAATGGGCTGTGGAAACCGCCCGTTTTCAGGTGGGAAACGACCACCCCGCCCCGCTGGGCCATGCCGTGCGTCTCCGAGGCGAGGACCGGGAGTCCGCCGGCGATCGCCGTTTCCGCCAAGAGGCGGGTGATGAAGAGAATCCCCTGCCCTCCGACCCCGCTCAGGACGATCTGCCGCCGGAGCCCGCCCCATTTTCCCCTGCTATCGCTTTCCAAGCGTTCTCCTTCACATACACGGCAATATTTTCAATTTCGAGACGCGGGACGCGGGCGAATCGAGTTCGACAGAGGGGGACATTCCTGGTTCACCCCCGGGTGGAGGGAAGGAGTGTCCTCCGCCAGGCGCGACACTACGCTTCTTCTCCCGATGATCCGGGATGGATCGCGCCCAGGGGACAGACGTGGACGCAGACGCCGCAGCCGTTGCAGATCATCCCGTCGATCCGGACCCGGTTCGCCGCCTCGTCGAAGACCAGGGCCGGGCACTCGAACCGTTCCACGCAATGCCCGCACCCGTTGCATTCCTCGGTGATGACGATCGCTCCCCGCCCCTCCCCTCCGGCCGGGCGGGTCACCATCGCGCACGGCTGCCGGGCGATCACGACCGCGACGCCCAGCGAACGGACATGGACGAGCGCCTCCTTGAGCAGGGCGACGAATTCGGGGAGGCGGTCGGGGTTCGCGACGCGGCAGAAGCGAACGCCGCACGCGCGGACGAGCCCTTCCATATCGACGATCGAGGTGGTCTCGCCGCCGGCGCCGATCCCCGTTCCCGGCGTCGGCTGGTTTCCGGTCATCGCCGTCGTCCCGTTGTCGAGGATCACCAGGAGGAACCGCGCCCCCTGGACGACGGCGTCGATCAGGGGCGGAATCCCGGCGTGGTAGAAGGTGGAGTCGCCGATCGTGGCGACGATGTCGACGGTCTTCCCCGAGAGCCGGTGCGCGTAATCGAAGCCGGCCGCCTGGCTGATCGCCGCCCCCATGCACAGGACCGTGTCGACGGCGCCGAGATTGATGCCGAGCGTGTAACAGCCGATGTCGCTCGGGTAGATCCCGCCGGGGGCCGCCTTCCGGATGGCGTAGAAGCTCGAACGGTGCGCGCAGCCCGGGCACAACGTCGGTCGCCTTCCGCCCTCGGCCGCGGGCGGCGGTTCGGCCCGCGCGGATAGCCCGGCGAAGCGGGAGAGGATCCTCCCGATGATCTCGGGCGACAGTTCCCCCGTTTCCGGGACCGCCCCGGTCATCCGCCCGCGGACGCGCCTCCGGTCCGCAACCTGCATCTCGATCACCGGAGCCGACTCCTCGAGGACGAGGATCTCCGCGTACGTTCGCAGGAGATGCTCGATGAACCCGGCGTGCAGCGGGTACGGCTGGACCACCTGGTACAGCGCGATCCGGTCCGAAATCCCGAGCTCGTCGAAGAGTTCCCTCGCGTGCGCGAACGCCACGCCCGAAGCCGCCACCGCCTTCCTCGCGGGGACGTCCGGGTTCATGCACACCGGCGCGGTCGCCGGCCAGGCCGCGATCGCCGCGATCTTTTCAGAAAGGCGGTCGTGGAGCTTCCGCCGGAACGCCGGGGTCGCCGCCCAGCGGGCCGGGTCCTTCACGAATCGCGCCTCCCGGGCTTGGGGCCGGAACGGACCGGCGTCGATATCCTGGCTCGCGTGGCAGACGCGCGTCGTGGGTCGAAGCATGACGGGAACGCCGAACGACTCCGAGAGATCGAATCCGGTCCCCGCAAGCGTCATCGCCTGCGCGGGAGAAGACGGGTCGAGGACCGGCACCTTCGCCATCATCGCCAGCAGGCGGCTGTCCTGCTCCGTCTGGGAGGAGTGCGGACCCGGGTCGTCCGCGCTGACGACGATGAAACCGCCCGTCACCCCGAGGTACGCCGCGCTCAGCAACGGGTCGGAGGCGACGTTCAATCCGACCTGCTTCATGCCGACCGCGGCGCGCAGGCCCGTGATTGCCGCCGTGTAGGCGATCTCCAGCGCGACCTTCTCGTTCACCGCCCACTCGACGTGCATCTTCACACCGTGCTTTTTCCTCCAACGGTCGATCGAGGAAAGGATCTCCGAGGCGGGCGTCCCGGGGTAGGAGGCGGCCACCGCGCAGCCGGCCTCGACCAGCCCCCTCGCGATGGCGTCGTTCCCCTGCATCAGGATCCGGTCGCTCATGGGGAGTTCATCCGCGGTCTACTTCACGAGCTCCGACAGGACGAGTACGGTCCAGTACGGGGAGATCATGAGGATGACGATCGAAACGATGTAGGACGGGATGTAGTAGAGGCCGCCGCGGAAGACGGTCCCCAGGGGGATGTCCGACATCCCGGCGACGACGTAGCAGCAGATACCGATGGGGGGCATGATGGAACCCATCGTGGTGACGATCGTGATCACCTGCCCGAACCAGATCGGATCGTACCCGAGCTGGACGACCAGCGGGTAGAAGATCGGCAGCGACACGAGGAGGAAGGCGAGCGCGTCCATCACGCAGCCGCCCACGATATAGCACAGCAGGATCACCCAGAGCACCATCCACTTGGGCAGCGCGAGCGTCTGGATCCACTCGGCCGCCGCGAAGGGAAGCCGCGTCACGGTCAGGAACCTGGAGAAGATCACCGCGCCCGCCACGATCATGAAGACGAGGCACGAGATCCGGAGCGTGTCCGTCATCGCGTCGAGGAACTTCGGCCACGTGAGCTTCCGGCGGACCAGGCAGATGACGAGGGCCAGGAAGCAGGAGACCGCGGCCGCCTCCGTCGCGGTGACGACGCCGGTGAACAGGGCGTACATGATGACGGCGAACAGGACCAGGATGTCGAGCGCCTCGGGGAGCGCCCTGTACCGGTCTTTCCAGCTGCTGCGGGGGCCGGAAGGGCCCCAGTCCGGGTGGCGCCGGCAGATGAGCACGACGGTGCCGAGGATCAGGACCGTGAGGATGGCGCTCGGGATGACGTTTCCGAAGAAGAGCTTGCCGATCGACTGGCCCGTGTAGAGACCGTAGACCACCAGCACGATGCTGGGAGGGATGAGGACGCCGAGCGTCGCACCCGCGGCGACGGCGCCTGAATTGAGGACGGGGTGGTAGCCGTACTTCTTCATCTCCGGGATCGCCACGGCGCTCATGGTGGCGGCGGTGGCCGTGTTCGAGCCGCTGATCGCGGAGAAGGCGGCGCACGCCATGATCGTCGTCATCGCGAGGCCGCCGCGGTAATGGCCAAACCACCGGTACGTGGCGTGGTAGAGCCCGTGGTTGTAGCCGGCGTAATGGACGATCTCCCCGACGAGGATGAACAGGGGGATGACGGTCAGCCCGTAATTGGAGAAGAGGGTCCACATCTCGCTGCCGATCATCGCGAAGGCCGCCTCGGGAGAAGTCACGCAGGCGATTCCGAGGAAGCCGACGAGGGCCATCGTGAAGGCGGCGGGCACCCGAAGGACGAACAGGATGAAGAACATCACGACGATGCCGGCGACGCCGAGAACCGGGCCGCTCACCGTTTTCCGCCTTCACCGTAGATCACGCCGACCAGATCGAGGAGGAGCGTCAGGACGAGGACCGCGAACCCGGCCGCGGCGGCGTACACGAACGGGTGAAAAGGGAGCTTGAGCGTCTCGGAGAGCTCCCCGGAGCGCTGGATCGTGAGCGCCAGCGCGAAGACGCGCCACGTCACGATGCCGAAAAGGGCCGCGGATACCGCGTACCCGATGCCGTCGAGGACACGTTTCACCCCGGGAGGAAACTTCCCCGAGAAGATCTCGACGACGATATGGTCCTTCCTCTTCTGGGTGTGTCCGAGCGCTCCGGCGATGACGATCGCGCCGAGGAACGCGACGACCTCGTACGTTCCGCTGAGAGGAACCCGGACGACCCGCAGCGCCACGTTCCCCGTGGCGAGAAGAACCAGCAAGATGAGGGCGACGCCCCCGGCCGTCATCAGGATCTTGCGCAGGCCGGAGGCGATCCGTTCGATGTCCAACGGGACGTCGCCGCTCCCCTATTTCCCCCGCTTCTCGTGCTTCTTCTTCAGCGCCTGGACGTCGGAGACGATCCTGCCCCCGTCCAACCCCACCGCGGCGGTCCGCTTCACGTAATCCTCCGTCATCGGCTTGAGGAGGGATTCGACCTTCTCGTGGTCGGCCGCGGGGAGCTGGAAGAGCTGGTGCTTGTAATTCTCTTTCGACCAGGCGAGCGACTCGGTCACGTGGTCGTCCACGTACTTCCCGGTCCATTCGGCCTGCTCGCGCCCCATCTTCTCCATGACGTCCTTCACATCCGCCGGGAGGGAGTCCCACTTCGCCTTGTTCATCACGACGGCGAAGGAGACGACGGGGAGGTTCGCAACCGTGGCATACGGCGTGTAGGCGGCGAACTTGAAGTCCTTGAGGATCTCCATCGACGAGACCATCCCCTTTACGACCCCCTTCTGGATCGCCTCGGGCGTCTCGGACTGCGGCATCGCGACGGGGATCCCGCCCAGCCGCTTCACGACCTCGGCGTTCGTGCCGGCGACCCGAAGCTCCATCCCCTTCAGGTCGGCCAGCGATTTGACCGGCGTCTTCGTCATGAAGTTGGTCGGTGGGCAGGTGAAGAGCGTGAGGACCTTGACCGCCGCGAACTCCTTCGGCTTGTGCTTCTCGATCAGGTCGAACAGGGTGAGGCTGGCGGCGCGGGCGCTCGTGAACCCCATCGGAAGATCCACGGCTTCGGAGACGGGGAAGCGGCCCGGCTGGTAGCTCATCGCGAAGTTGCCGATGTCTGCCATCCCCGAGATGACGCCGTCGAAAATGTTCTTCGCCGCGAGGAGCGTCCCCCCGGGGAACGTCTGGACCTTCACCTTCCCCCGGGTCCGGATCGAAACCTCCTTCGCCCAATGCTCCATCTGGACGCAGGGGAAGGTAGCGGCCGGCGGGAAATTCGCGTACCGGAGCGTGATCGGCTCCGCGGCACGCGCCGTCCCGGTCGCGGCCGGCAACGCCAGGAACAGCGTCAACAGGAAAACGGGGAAGACCGGTTTCATATTCAACGAGCACCTCCCTGAGGAATGTTTCAGGAAACCTTCCGCATCGTCCGGGGGAAAAAGTGCTCCCATCTTAACCGAATCCCTCCCGCGCGGGCAATCCGGTTTTTTCCGCCGCGGGTCGCGGAAACGGCGTTTCCCGCCGTACAACGGACTGAAACGCGGATTCGGATTGACCGCCGCCGAAAAGACTGAAATGATGTTTTACAATTACTATTTACGATAAAGGAGCACCTCTTATGAAATCGAATGCCCGCGTGTCCCCGTGGCTCATGGTCCCGGTGGCGGCGTTCCTCCTGCCCGCCTGCATGTCCGCCCCCCAGATCCAGCCGGGATCGGCCCCCGCGACGCCCTCGGCGCAGGCCGTGGCGGCTCCCCCCGCCCAAAGCGGCGCAAGCGCCCTCTCCTACGGCACGGTCACGTCGGCCGTCGCCAAGGGGAAGACGACCCAGATGGAACTGATCCAGATGTTCGGCGGCCCCAACATCTCGACCGTGGACAACGAAGGAACCGAAACCTGGATTTACGAACGTTCGGTCAGCCAGACGGACGTCGCCGCCCGGAGCCAGAACTGGCAGGCGGCCGCGAACCTCGGGGTCGCTTTCGGCCACGCGCAAGGCGGCGTCTCGGGCGGCGGGGGGCAGAGCGGTTCGGCGTCCTCGACCGCATCCTCGTTCCGCTCCCTGACCGTGATCGTGAAATTCAACGCGGACAAGACGGTCAAGGACTACTCCGTCCGCTCCAGCCAGTTCTAAGGGAGCCCCCCGTGATGAAGATGCGCGTGTGGATGGTCGGCGTCGCGGCGGCGGCGATCGTGTCGGGCTGCTCCGGCGCGGGCATGTTCGGCACGCAGCCGAATCCGATGGATTCGATGATGGCACAGCAGAACCTGGGCAACGACATGGTGAATTCCATGTTGGCCAAGCAGCAGTTCTCGCAGGAGCTGATGAAAAATCCGGACCTCCCTGCCTGGCACGCGCAGCGGGAGAAGATGTCGTTGGCGGTCGGCGACCGGATGTTCGACAAGGGGTTCGACCGCGTGTTCGATTCCATGGTCACCACCCTCGCCACCCTCGGATGCCGCGTCAACAACATGGAGCGGATCTCGGGCTACATCACGGCCTCCCTTCCGCAGTTGCCGCCCGAGCAGCAGGATGCGCTGCGCAAGGAAGGGCTTGGCCAGTACGCGCAGGCCAAAGGGTACCCGCCTTCCGTGCTCCGGAAGCAGGGACCCTACGACATGGACTTCGACTTCAGCGGCATGATGGAACGCGGCGGAGGAGCGGGTCTGACGCTCTCCATGGTCAGGCAGAACGCGCGGCAGACCAAGGTGAAGCTGCGCTTCGACGGCACCTACTATCCGCGCCAGGTCGAGGAGCTTTACAAGAAGGTCTGGGCCGAGGTGGACAAGCAGATGTTCCTCGACAAGGCGCTGGACTGATCGCTCCCCCGCGTCAGCGCGCGGCCGGAAGGATCCCGATATAGGGAAGGGAGGAATCCGCGATGCCGATCAGCTCGGCCGCAGCGAAGCGCAGCATCTCCTCGTACCGCTCCACGTCCGGCGTTTCGGTCCCGTCGAGGAACCCCATCGCGCGGCCGCCGCGGTCCGCCAGGAGGTAGCGGATCTTCGACCCCGGCCGCAGGGTCACGCCGCGGCCGCACAGCTCCCGGGCCACCGCGGCGGCGGCCGTGTTGGCGACGTACCGCTCCGGCGCCTTCGACAGGCGCCGCGCGATCGCCAGCCGCTCGACGGGGATGCGCCCGTCGCGAAGCCCGGACACGGCGTCTTCCAGCACCTCGCGAAGCTCCGGCAGCATCGCCCGCAGGCCTTCGATGCCGCCGGCCTTCGCCATCCGCTCGAGGAGCTCCCGCTGGAGCGCGGCGACCAGCGGCGGGGTGTCGGAGCGGCGCAGCGCGATCCCCCGGGCCTTGATCTCGCCGCTTCCGAACACCCCCGCGAACCGGTTGGGAACCGCCACCCGGGGGTTCCGCTTCGACGGGAGGAAGGCGATCCACCGGTAGACCCCTTCGAGCGCGATCGGCATCCCCGTCTCCACGGTGATCCGCTCCGAAAGCCCGCGGTAATCCTCTTCCGTCGCGCCTTCCTTCTTCACCCAGACCGCATCCGTCAACCCGTGGAGGAAGGCGAACCCCTCCCGCTCGGCGATCTCCTTGGCGGACAGGAGCTTCTCCCTCCCCCAGGCGGTGACCGCCTCGTGCGCCTCGATCCGGCCGAACCGGGCGTTCCGGTAGCCGAGGAAGCCGAAGGAGACCACGAGGAGCCACTTGAGCGCGGTCTGGCGCTTCCGGAAGCGCTCCCGCTCCTCCGGCTCCGTCGCCGCCTTCTGCCGCTCCTTGAGAGACCGCCGCTTGGCGAGGATCGGGGCGATCGTCTCCGGGACGAGCCCTCTCCGGCGGACGCACGTGTGGGCGCCGATCTCCGGGACGGGGAGGCCGGCGCGGTCCTCCGGCGTATACCCCCCGCAGCAGGCGCAGCCGATCGTCTCGGGGGAGATGTTGTACCGGTCCATGAGGGACGGGTACATCGACGCGAAGTCGAGCTCCCCCACGTTCTCATGCGCCCCGGGCCGCGGAAGATAGGTCAGCCCGCCCTTGTCGGCGACGACGAGTTCCACCCCCGTCTTGAACGCCTCCGGCTCCCGCTTCTTGTAGGGAACGAGGATCCCCCCCTTGAGCGCGGTCGCCACCTGCATCGCGGAGATGGCCGTCCCCGGCGAGGTCCGGGCGACGCGCTGCAGCGGGATGCCGGAGAGGCGGGAGAGTTCGACGAGTCCGGGCAGGCCGGTTTCCGCGAAGAGGAACGAGTTGCGGGCGTCCACGTGCCAGCGGCCGGAGAGGGTGTGCGCCGACGCGAGGAAGACCACCCGGCCGTAGGAGAGGTACGACCGCTCCCGGGCGCGCCGGATTCGGTGAGAGCGCCCAAGGGACAGCGGCAGGCGGAGCTGGCCGGCCAGCGCGAGGAGCCGCGGCAGCAGCCAGTCGTCGCCGTACTCGGTGACCAGCAGATCGGGGTCGGCCCGGTCGACCTGCCGCAGAAGGTCCCGCAGGAAGTCCGCCCCGTCCTCCCAAAGGAGACTGTGCGTGATCCCGTCGGCGATGAACTCGAGCGGGCGAACGCGCCGATGCGCCGGGTGCCCCGTCCCTTCCATCCGGAGCAGCGCCGTCGAAAAGGAGGGGTGCGGCGCGTCCGTGTCCCACGGGGAATCGAGGACGCGGGCGGAGCGGATCGTCCCGTCGCCGTCGCAATCCACCGCGGCGCGCGACAGGGGGTACAGGCCGGTCGCGAAGGAGAACTGCTGCTCCGGCGCGATGTCGGCGTTATATAGCGCCTCCGGGCCGAACGCGTTTTCCGCCTTGCCGACCGAAGACCCCAGGAGGGACGACGCCGCCACGGTGAACGTCCACGCCGGGATCGTCCCGCCCGAGAAGAAGTCGACGCCCTCCCCCCGCGAGAGGTCGCACTTCCAGCGCGCGGCGGCGGCACGGAGGGCGGGCTCCTTCAGGCGCCCCCCCGCGAGGACGAACGAGGGACGAAACGGCGCGAAGAGCACCGTCGTCTCCCCCGTCGCGGTGCGGAACCAGACCGTCATCCCGCCCGGCGAAGCGGCGATGTCGAAGACCCACCCGGTCAGCTCCCGTCGGGGCATTCCCCCCGCCTCCCCGCCAGCAGCCGTTCGAGATCCTCGACCCGTCTCGACAATTCCCGCGCCGCCCGGCGCTCCTCGACGAGGATGCTCATCAGGATCGCATCGAAGGGAACGGCCCTCCCCGCGCAGGTGCACGCCGCGGTGTGGTAGCGGGCCGCCGCGAACAGCGCGTCGAAGAGCTCGCGGTCCTCCCGCCGCAAGGCGCGGCGAAAGCCCCCCCACGACTCCTCCTCGCGGTAGAGCTCCCGGGTGAAGGGGAGGACGGTGCGGCCCATGGTTCAGGCCTCTCCCCGCGGAAGCCGCGCCTCCGCGCGGCGCAGCTCCCACACCCGGCCGCCTTCCTCCCGTCGCAGGAGAAGGACGGGATCGGCCGTCCGGACGAGGTGGCGGAAGAACCCCGCCCGATCGGCGGGAACGGGCCCCACGGCGTAATGGCCGCCCTTCGACGGCGGTTCCCCTTTCCCGACGAGGACGACCCGCGTCCCCGCCCGGGCGAGCTTCCGCAGGGCGCCGAGACAGTCCCGGAAGACGCGGCACGCCTCCGCGTACGGCACGTCGGCGTCGGCGAACGTTTCGGGGAGCCCGAGGACGAGGGCGAGGCGGGCGTCGAACCGGGAGAGCGCCCCGGGCAGGCGGTGCGACAGGAGCGCTTCCATCTGGTGGCAGGTGAACGCCCGGGAGACGCGGATGCGGGACAGGGCCTCCCTGCCGTCTCCCCCCCTCGCCCGGGCCGCCCCGGAGATCTCGTACGGGTCGAACCGGCTCGCGCCGTCGACGGCCACCACCGTCTCGCCGCGAAGAAGCGGGCCGGCCAGCGCCCGAAGCGCGAGCCCGCACGCGCCGTCCCCGAAGATCCCGGCCATCTTCCCGGGGGACGGGGAGAGACAGAGGGAGGAGGCGCGCTCCATGTCGAGGGAGGGCACGGGAGGCTCCTACAATTTCCGGTAGACGCCGACGACTTTCCCGGCGATGCGGAACGACGCGGCGCCGGCGGGGACGACGATGGGGGGATACGCCGGGTTGGCGGCTTCGAGGCGGATCTTCCCCTTCCACCGGCGGAGCCTCTTGACGGTGGCGTCTCCGTCGATCACGGCGACGACGATCTCCCCGTCCTCCGCGCGGGCCTGCACCCGGACGAGGACGTGATCCCCGTCGCAGATGTGGGCTCCCGTCATGCTGTCCCCCGAAACGCGCAGGAAGAAGACCTCGCCGTCCCCCGCCAGGCCGGGGTCGAGGAGCATCTCCCCCTCGACCTCCTCGACCGCCTCGCGCGGCCCCCCGGCGGGAACCCGGCCCAGGACGGGGATGCGCACGGCGGGCCGGGAGAGACCCTCCTCCACGAACTCGATCCGGCGCGGGTGATGGCGCCTGCGCCGGATGTACCCCTTGCGCTCCAGGACTTCCAGGTAGTAGAAGCCGTTTTTCACGGCGATTCCGAAGCGGCCCGCGACTTCCCGGGCCGTCGGAGCGAACCGGTGGCGCTCCACGAATTCCCGGAGGAAGTCGAGGACCCGCCGCTGCGTCGGTGTCAGGGGAGCGACCATGTATGTATACTACTATACATATATGGAAAACGCGACCGGTCAGTCGAGATCGATATCCCGGAGGGGACGTGGTGCCGGTTCGTCCTTGGTTTTCTCCATGTGGCTCTTGAACAGCTTGTCCAGCGCGGCGCCTCGCCCCTTCTCGGCCTGCACGATCTGGTCGTACCGCTCGTGGATGCGCGCCGTTTCCTGTTCGAGGACCCGCTGCGCGTCCTTCAGGTCGACCCCCGCGCGCGCATGTCCGGCCTTCTCGCTTCCGACCACGGCGCCCTGCACCGGATCGATGGTGAGCCGCGCTTCGCAGCACGGGCAGGTGACGAAGAGGACGTTTCCCTTTTCAGGATGATCCGGCATGGCTTCCCTCCGGGGATCCCCATTCGGTCCCCTTTACGCCATTGTAGAACGAAACGCCTGCCCGTTCATGAGGTGACATTTTTTGGCACATTCTGCGGAGATGCCTGGTTCCGACCGAAAATTGTCACCCCCGCCGCCGAGGAGCCGAATGAACAACCCACCGTTATATAAAGCTATTTATCCTTCATCCCCGTTGGCATGCTTATTTCAAGGAAATACGGCAAGGAGTTGTAGCATGGAGAACGGCGGATGGCATCATCCCCCCTGGAGGAAGACGATGAGGAAGAACATGAGATATCCCCTGTACGTCGCGATTCTTCTGGTGACATTCTCCTTGACGACCTTGGGCCATGCGGCCGCCGACGGTACCATCGGGGTGGTTCGCACTTCCGCGGGATCGGCGACCGTCACCCGCGGAGCCGACGTTCTTCCCGCGGCGACGGGGACCAGGATCCACGCCGGGGACACTCTCAGCACGGGCCCGGACGGATCGCTCGGCGTCATCCTCCGTGACAATTCCTCCATTTCCCTCGGCCCGGGAAGCAGCCTCGTCCTGCGGGAATTCCTCTTCTCGCCGTCCGAGGGAAAACTCGGCCTGCTGGTCCGCCTCTCCAAGGGGACCATGGCCTACCTCTCGGGACTCATCGGGAAGCTGGCGCCGGAGAAGGCCCGCTTCGAGACGCCGGTCGCCACCATCGGCATCCGGGGAACCCACTTCGCCGTGATGGCCGGCGATTCCCCCACGCAATGAAGGGGGCCGATTATTTCCCCGTCCTGGAGGAGGTGTTGTCGGCCGGTGACGGAGCGCCTCTCCCCGCATCGGCCGGTTTCGCGCCCGGGAAGGTTTTCCGCATCGTATCCATGGATTCGTGGTACGTCGCGCAGGAAGGGAGAAACAGCATAAGGAACAAACCGATCCCGGCGATCCTTCGTCCTCTTGTGATCGACATTCGCGCTTCTCTCCTTTCGAACGGTTTCGCGTAGTTTCCCACAAAACATTATCCCCTTCCAGCCTGCGGAACCTTTTGGTCATAATATGTTCGCCCGCCGGTCCTGCTGCCGGCCAAGAAAGGGATCATGCGAAAAGTCCCGCGCGCATTTTACGATCGCGACACCATCGCGGTCGCCCGGGACCTGCTGGGGAAGCACCTTGTCCACGTGTCGAACGGGGTGGAGCGCGTCGGCAGGATCGTGGAGGTCGAAGCCTACTTGGGGACGAACGATCTCGCCTCGCATTCTTCCAGGGGTCTGACCGGGCGGACGCGCGTCATGTTCGGTCCGCCGGGCCGCGCCTACGTGTACCTGGTGTACGGCATGCATAGCTGCATGAACGTCGTGACCGAGCGCGACGGCCACGCATCCGCCGTGCTGCTGCGAGCCCTCGAGCCGGTGAGGAACGTCGACGGTCCCACCCGGGGCCCAGGCCGTCTGTGCAAGGCGATGCACATCGACCGGCGCCTCAACGACCACGACCTGACCGGCGACGATTTTTTTATCGCCGATCCGCCGGGGGCCGAACGTTTTTCCATCGTCAAACGACCTCGGGTCGGCGTCGGGTACGCCGGGCCTTGGGCGAGGAGGCTGCTGCGGTTTTACATCCGGGGAAATCCGTTCGTATCGAAGCCGTAAAACACCTTACCTTTTCGTCATCATCACCCTACACGAATGTATCCGGAGGTTATGAATAAATATAGGTGTTATCTCTCAACATGATGAATTGATTAATATAATTTAACTTTTTCTCATTTTTCCCCTCTTTTTCCTCACTTACCCGCCTGTTTCACGTAATTTTCTTTTGAATTATATAGTTATACCGTTTGCGCCAATTTCCGCGGACTTGGCACAAACCTTGATTATGCTACGAGCAAGGATTATTAAAGGAGGTGATCGAAAGGGATAGGTAACCAGGAGCAGAAAAAATTGTTTTGTTGGCAGGCAACCACAATAGACCTGTATCTACCAAAGGAGGCTCGCAAAATGTTAAAGAAACTTTCCGCGATGACGAAAGATGAAAAAGGACAGGCCCTTGCGGAATACGGATTGATCCTGGCGCTGATCGCCGTGATCTGCGTCGTGGCTCTTCAGACGCTCGGCGGGGGGGTCAATGCCGCTTTGACCTCGATCGCAAACGCCGTTACGGGTGCTTGACAGGACCCGGAGTTACCCCGGAAGGTTCACCGGAAATGGCGCCCGGGAGCGGTGGGACACGGCTGGAAAAGATCTTTGAACGGGAAGGCCAGACCCTCGCCGAGTACGCGATGATCCTCCTGTTCGTCGCGGTGGCGTGCGTCGCCGCCGTCACCCTGCTGGGCGGTCGCATCCAGGGGTTCTACAACGGGTTCAACGGTAGTTTCTGAACGAGCCGCGGTGATCATCCGGGGTCCCACGGGAAGGACGAAACACCGTGGGGCCCTTCACCGCCGAAGGGACATATCGATGAGACGGTGCGCCAAACCGATCCGGGGACAGAGTCTGGTGGAGTTCACGCTTGTGCTCCCCGTGTTCCTCCTCCTGCTGATCGGGATCACCGAGTTCGGGCGGGCCTGGATGACCCGGAACATCCTGACCGGGGCCTCCCGTGAAGCCGTCCGGATCGCCGCCGTCCAGGGGAACGCCGCCACCGCCCTCTCGCGGGCCAACAGCGTTCTCGCATCGGGCGGGATCTCGGGCGCCGCCGTGAACATCGTCGACGACGGCGCTCCTTACGGCACCTGCAGCGTCACCGTATCGTACGCCTTCCCCGTCAGCATCGCCGGGTTCCTCCCGGGTCTTTCCGGGACGAGCTTCTTGCTTTCAACCTCCACGTCCATGCGAAAAGAATTCTGAAGGGGGTCTCACCCATGAACAGGAAACGGATCCTCGGGATCGTCGCCTTTGCCTTTTGCCTCGCCCTCGTCGCGAGCCTGGGGGCGTACCGCTTCCTCTCCGCGAAGAACCAGATGGCCGAGAGCGCGAAGCTCCAGACCGCAGGAGTCGCCGTGGCCGTCGTCGACATCCCGCTCGGTACGACCATCAACCCGAACCAGATCGGCGTGTCCCTGTGGCCCAAGGACCTCTACCCAAAGGACGCCTTCACGACGGCCGCGCCCGTGGTCGGACGGATCGCGATGAGGGACTTTCTCCGCGGCGAGCCGATCGTCGAGTCCAAGCTGGTCCCCAAGGATAAAAACAGCGGCCTCCTCTCCCTGAAGGTCCCCTCCGGCATGCGGGCCTTCACCGTCAAGGTGAACGAGGTGGTGGGCGTGGGAGGCTTCATCGTGCCGGATTCGCGCGTGGACGTCGTGGTGACGACGGCGGTTTCACCGGAGCGCCAGCAGGAGCAGGTGGCCAAGACCTTCCTCCAGAACATCCTCGTCCTGGCGGCGGGCCAGGTCGTCGAGCAGAAGGACAACAAGCCGGTCACGGTGAACACGGTGACGCTTGCGGTCACGCCGGACGAGTCGGAGAAGCTCGCTCTCGCCAGCAACGACGGCAAGATCCAGCTCGTGATGCGCAACTTCGCGGACGCACAGAAGATGGAAACGCCGGGCAGCGACAAAGGGGGGCTTCTCTCCTCTATGCGCTCGAAACCTGCCGTCTCCACGAAGAAGGCCGTGACCTCGAAGGCGGTCTACCGTAAGGCATCCCGTCGAGCCCCCGGGGCGCCCGTCCAAGTCGCCAAGGCGGGATACGTCGTCGAGGTCATCAAGGGCGGGAAGCGGTCGGAAGAGACGTTCCAATAACCGGACGCAAGAATTCCTCCAAGGAGGGGGTAGCATACCGTGAACCGCCAAAAAGGAGTTGCCGTCATCCTTCTTCTCGCCTGCCTCGGCTTGTCGTTCCCGGCGGCGGCGAGAGCGGCGTTCAAGCAGGGAGTAACAGGCTCCTCCGCCACGAAGCTCCACCTCCAGGCCAACCAGTCGTTCCTCCTCGACACGGACCTATCGATCCGAAGGGTCTCCATCGGCAAGCCGGAGATCGCCGACGTGACGGTCGTGACCCCCAAGCAGTTGATGGTCACCGGGAAGGCCCCCGGAGAGACGACCCTCATCTATTGGAGCGAAGCGGGCGTCCCCACCTCCGTCGACGTGAACGTGTGGGTGGAAAACGGCGTGCGCAAGGGGCTCGAGAAGATCGTCCCCGGGGAGAAGTTCGAGATGTCCGGCACGCCCGAAACGATGATCCTGACCGGGTCCGTCAGCTCCGAGACGGCGCAGCACCGGCTGGTGGAGGGCGCGAAGGCGTACACCAGGAACGTCGTCAACCTCCTCGCCGTGGATCGGGTCGAGCAGGTGATGCTCCAGGTCCGGGTGGCCGAGGTCGACCGGAACGTCGTGAAGGAGCTGGGGTTCGGCTTCATGACGGACGGGAACCAGACGGGCCGCGGTTCCATCGGCGCGGGGAACTCGTTCACCCCCTTCTTCGGAGACCTCCGGAACTCGGACGTCGGCAAGGTCGGACCGAACGCCTCCTTCAGCGACGCCGTCAACCTCTTCGTCGCGAAGCCGGGGGCGTTCCCCAAGTTCGCCGCCTTCATCCGCGCCCTGGACGACCGGGGGGCGCTGAAGGTCCTCGCGGAGCCGAACCTGGTGGTGTCCAACGGAGCGGAGGGGAAGTTCCTGGCGGGGGGGGAATTCCCCGTCGTCTTCAACGCGTCGAATGGCGGTGCGTCGTCCACCAGCGTCGTCTACAAGGAGTTCGGCGTCCGGCTGAACTTCCAGCCGAAGATCGCGCCGAACGGCGAGATCCACCTGAAGATCGCCCAGGAAGTGAGCGAACTGGATTTCGCCAACGCCGTGGTCCTCTCGGGGTTCCGCATCCCCGCGCTGCGCAGCCGCAAAGCGGAGTCCAGCCTCCAGCTCGCGGACGGGCAGACCTTCGCCCTGGCGGGCCTGATCGACAACAAGATCTCCAAGCAGGTCTCCAAGGTTCCGCTCCTGGGCGACATCCCCATCCTCGGAGCCCTGTTCCGGAGCACCCGGTACCAGAACAGCGAGACCGAGCTCGTCATCCTGGTGACGCCGAAGATCGTCCGCCCGATCGAGAAGGGTATGACGGCCGCGCTCCCCACGGACCGGGTGAAACCGGAAGAGATCGACCCGTCGATGCTGAAGTAGTCCCATGGCATCGCGCGAACGGAGGTGTCGCATGCGTCGCACGGGAATCCGCGGCCAGGTGCTCCTCGTCTTCCTCGCCGGCCTGCTCGCCCTGCTGGGGATCGCGGCGCTGGGCATCGACGTGGGGTACCTCTACACCGTCCGCCACGAACTCCAGCGGTGCACCGACGCGGGAGCGCTCGCCGGCGCCTCCGCCTTCCTCTCGGGGAAATGGTCGGACGTCGCCACCCGCACCGTGGCGGACGGCCGTGCGCGCGCGTTCGCCGCGAAGGACAAGGTAGCGACCTCGATCCTGTCGGCAGGGAGCGAGGTCGCCGTCGCCTTCCCCGCACAGGACCGGGTCCGCGTCGACGCCACCCGCAACGTCAACCTCTTCTTCGCCCGCCTCTTCCTCGGACCGACGAGGACCGTGACCGCCTACTCGATCGCCGAGGCGTCGGTGGTGGACATCAACGTGAAGGGACTGAAGCCGTGGGGGATCCCCTACCCTTGGGAGGACACCAACGGGAACGACCTGTTCGACCCCGGGGAGACGGTCCACAGGGATTGCCCGGAAGGCGTTCTCGACCCGTCGCGCTACTTCTGCCCCGGGACGCGGGTGGTCCTGAAGATCGGCACGCCGAAGAATTCCCCCAAGAACCCGAACGGCCTCCCCTCCCTGCAGCAGGAGTCCGGCCACTTCTTCGCCCTCGCTCTCGACGGCACCGGGGGCTCCGGCTACCGGGACGCGATCGTGAACGGCTGCAATACGCCGGTCACCATCGGCGACGCGATCAGCCTGGAGCCGGGGAACATGGTGGGCCCCACGCGCCAGGGAACGAGCGACCTGGTCAACGCCGACCCGAATTCGCAGTGGAACGAAGCGATCGACCTGCCGGAGAGCAACCTGTACCAGTCCGGGGACGGTTCGTGGATGAACTCCCCGCGGGTCATCCGGATCCCGATCTACGATCCCGAGATCGCCCTTCACTCCGGACGGACGGAGATGGTGGTGGCCGGTTTCGCGGGATTCTGGATCGAGAGCATCGAGCCTCACCAGGCGACCGTCATCGGACGCTTCATCCCGATGCGGGCGTTCGGGCAACCCGGCCCCGCTCCGGGACCGGCGGCCGGCCCCGTCCTCAAGACCTTGCGGCTGGTGGAGTAGCCGTGCGGGAGGCGATCCGTTCCCTCATCATCGAGAACGATCCCGAAACGGCCCGCCAGATCGACGTCCTCGGAAGGCGAAGCGGCTCGCTGGACATCCGCTGGAACGCGGCTTCCGTGGCGGAGGGCGCCGAGATCGTCCGCAAGTTCCGGCCGGACATGGCGATCGTCGAGGTCAACGGGAACCCGGCCTCCGCCATCGGCCCGCTCGCGGGAGAATTCCCCAACCTCTACATCCTCGCCCTCTCCGCCACGCACACGGCGGAGTACGCCCTCGAGACGATGCGGGCGGGGGCGCACGACCTTCTCTGCAAGCCGTTGCGGGAGGTCGATCTCAGCATCGCCATCGAAAAGGCGCGGAAGGCCCGGGTGCGGAAAGAGTCCTCCGAGCGGCGGGGGAAGATCGTCACCGTCTTCAGCAACAAGGGGGGGAACGGCACGACGACGATCGCCTCCAACCTGTCCGAGGCGCTCGCCACCGAACACGGAAAGCGGGTCGTCGTGGTGGACCTCGTGATGGCCTCCGGCGACGTGACGATGTTCTTCAACGTCACCCCGACCTACACCCTGCTGGACCTGGCCCGGAACAGCGGGAAGGCGGACCCGGAGTACATCGATTCCCTGATCGTCCGGCACTCGTCCGGCGTCTGCATCCTGGCGGATCCGCCGCGGATCGAGGACGCCGAACAGGTCTCCGCGGACCAGGTGCGGGAGATGCTCGCCACGCTGCGGTCGACCTTCGACGTCGTCGTCGTCGACGCGCCCCACCAGTTCGACGAAAAGACCCTCGCGGCCCTCGAGATGTCCGACACGATCCTGCTGGTCACCCTGCTGAACCTTCCCTCCCTGAAAAACACGCAGCGCAGCATCGAGCTCTTCGCCCGCCTCGGGATTTTCGACGGCCGGGTGCAGTTGGTCCTCAGCCGGTACCTTCCCAACGACGAGATCCCCAAAGAGAGCATCGAGGGGATCCTGAACTGCCCCGTCTTCTACGCCGTTCCGAACGACTACCCGACCGTCCTGTCCTCGATCAACCGCGGAAAGCTGCTCTCCGAGGTCGCCCCGGAGAAGGAGGTCACCGCCGCGTTCCGCCGCATGGCGGAACTGCTGGCCGGGCCGGGGATCCCGCGGATCGAGACAAGACGCAAGAGGGGGCTCCTGGAGAGGGTCTTCCGCATGGAGAGGAGCGCATCGTGACGATCACGCAATGGCTGGCGAGGAAGAACGAGGCGGAGGGCGGAACGGCGGCCGAGGCCCCCCCGCGGAAGACGGCGTCCGGGAGCCACCCGTACCAGGAGCTGAAGAGCACCATCCACCGGCGGCTGATCGACCGGCTCGACCTGTCCACCGTGGCCGACCTTACGCCGGAGCAGCTCTCCGGGATCATCAAGACCGTGGTGGAGAACATGATCGCCCAGGAGGGGATCCCCCTCTCCCGGCCGGAACGGGATCGGCTCGTGGTCGAGATCCGGAACGAGACCATGGGGCTGGGGCCGCTGGAGCCGCTCCTTTCGGACACCGAGATCTCCGACATCATGGTCAACGGACCGCAAGGGGTGTTCGTCGAGCGGCACGGCAAGATCGAGAAGACCGACGTCTCCTTCAAGGACAACGAGCACCTGATGGCCGTCATCGAGCGGATCGTCTCCAAGGTGGGGCGACGCGTCGACGAGGCGTCCCCGATGGTGGACGCGCGGCTGGCCGACGGGTCCCGCGTCAACGTGATCATTCCCCCGCTGTCGATCGACGGGCCGGCGCTCTCGATCCGTCGGTTCGGGGTGAAGCCCCTCAAGATGGAGAACCTGCTCGCCAACGGCTCCCTGACCGGGGAGATGGCCGCCGCGTTCGAGGCGATGGTGAAGGCCCGGATGAACATACTGGTTTCCGGGGGGACGGGAGCGGGCAAGACGACCTTCCTGAACGTGCTGTCCTCCTCGATCCCCGACGACGAGCGGATCATCACCGTCGAGGACGCGGCCGAACTGATCCTGCAGCAGGAGCACACGGTTCGGCTGGAGACCCGCCCGCCGAACATCGAGGGGAAGGGGGCCGTCACGCAGCGCGACCTCGTGCGGAACGCCCTGCGGATGCGTCCCGACCGGATCATCGTAGGCGAGGTGCGCGGAGCGGAGGCGCTCGACATGCTCCAGGCGATGAACACCGGGCACGACGGGTCCATCTCCACCATCCATGCCAACGCCCCCCGGGACGCCCTCTCCCGGATCGAAACGATGGTCCTGATGACGGGATTCGATCTGCCGTCGAAGGCGATCCGGGAGCAGATCGCCTCCGCGCTGAACGTCATCCTCCAACTTTCACGGATGAGCGACGGGACCCGCAAGGTCGTCACCGTCAGCGAGGTCACGGGAATGGAGGGCGACGTGGTCGTGATGCAGGACATCTTCGTCTTCGAGAAGCGCGGCGTCGACCGGGACGGGAAGGTGCTCGGAGAGTTCCGCGCGACCGGAGTCCGGCCGAAGTTCCTCGACGCCGTCCACGCCGCGGGGATCCACCTCGGCGCCAACGTGTTCGCGTACCGGAAGAAGTGAGGGGAGGATGCCGATGATCGCGGTTTCGCTCCTGGTGTTCGCCGCCGTCCTCATCGCCACGGTGGGGGGATACTTCCTTCTGGCCCCGGCGGGCGAAAGCTCCCGGGAGCTGAAGCGGCGGCTCGCCCTCCTCGATTTGCGCGGGATCGAGAAGGCCGACATCCCGGACGTGCTGAAGCAGGAACTGCTGAGCGACGTCCCTCTTCTCGAGCGGGCGCTCTCCCGCCTGAAGATGGCGCAGCGCGTGGACGCGCGGCTCCGGCAGGCCGGGATGGAGATGAAGGTGGGCGTCTTCGTCCTCCTCTCCCTCGCGCTCCTCGCCATCGGCGCGCTCGTCGGCCTGTTTCTCCACTGGCCCTTCGTCCTTGCGCTTCTCCTGGGCGCGCTCCTCGCCACCGTGCCGTGCACCGTGGTCGGCGTAAAGAGGGGGCGGCGCATGAAGGCCTTCACGTCGCAGTTCCCCGACGCGCTGGAGATGTTCGCCCGCTCCCTTCGCGCGGGGCACTCCTTTACGGGGGCCATCCAGCTCGTCGCCCAGGAGATGCCGCATCCGCTGGGATCGGAGTTCCGGCAGGTCTTCGACGAGCAGAACCTGGGCGTCCCCTTGCGGGAAGCCCTCACGGGGATGACGCGGCGCGTCGACAGCCTGGACGCCCGGTTTTTCGTCACGGCGATCCTCATCCAGCGGGAGACGGGGGGGAACCTCGCCGAGATCATCGACAAGATCGCCCATGTCATCCGGGAACGGTTCCGGATCCAGGGTCAGCTGAAAATCTTCACGGCGCAGGCGCGGATGACGGGCATCATTCTCAGCGTGCTGCCGGTCGGTCTCGCCCTGGCGATCGGGATCCTCAACCCCGACTACCTGAAGCCGCTCTGGTTCGAGCGGGCCGGCAGGTTCCTGATCGCCCTCGCGCTGGGCATGCAGATCGCGGGAGCGCTCGCCATCCGCAAGATCGTGCGGATCAAGATCTGAAGGACCGGAGAACGCCGTGATCCTCGTCATCACCCTTTCCGTTTTCGCGGCCACCGCGATGGGGGTCCTTGCCCTGTTCTGGTGGTCGGGCAGCCGGGAGGAGTCTCTCGTTCACCGGTTGCAGGGGATCGTATCGCCTGGCGGGGAGGCGCCCTCCACTCCCTCCGTCCGCGTCCGGGAATGGATCTCCCGCCTCCGGGGGAAATCCGATCCGGTCGCGCGAAAGAGCGAGGAGATCGTGGCCCGGGTCACCTCCGACGTAACCTCGGGGCATCAACTCCTGCTGACCCAGGCCGGCTACCGGTCCGCGACGGTCGTGCGCGTCTACGGGTGGGTCCGGATCGCCTCGGTCCTCCTCTTCCCGGCGGCTCTGTTCGCCGGCGGGAAGGCGGTCGGGTTGCCCGACAAGACGCTCTTCCTCCTCGCGGTCGCCGGGGCGGGGGCCGGCTTCTACCTGCCCGCCGCGCTCCTGCGGTCGAAAGCCCGGAAACGGCAGGAGGCGATCACGGACGCCCTCCCCGACGCGCTGGACCTGTTGACCGTCTGCGTCGAGGCGGGCCTTGGCATCAACTCCGCCTTCGTCCGGATCGCCGAGGAGTTCCGTCTCTCCTGCCCGACGTTGAGCGAGGAGTTCGACGTCGTCAACCGTGAGATGGTGGCCGGAAAACCCCGGATGGACGCGCTCCGGGCTCTCGCGGACCGTACGGGCGTGGAGGATGTACGATCCCTCGTCGCCATGCTGGTCCAGACGGAGCGGTTGGGCACGAGCCTCGCCCAGTCCCTGCGGGTCCACTCTGACTCGCTGCGGGTCCGCCGCCGCCAGCGCGCGGAAGAAGCGGCGGCAAAGACGACCATCAAGCTCGTCTTCCCCCTCGTCTTCCTCCTCTTCCCTTCGCTGTTCATCGTGATCCTGGGACCCGGGGTCATCCAGATCCTGCGCGTCCTTTTCCCGTCGATGAACGCGGCCACGGGGGGTTGACGATCCCGCCCATGAAAGCCGTGAACGTGACAAGGAACGCGTTGCTCGGGGATGGGGTCCTGACCGCCCGCACTTCCCGGGAAAGGGCCAGGGGACTCCTCGGTACCGGAAAGCTTCCCCGGGGCGGGGGTCTCTGGATCGTCCCCTGCCGCAGCATCCACTCCTTCGGGATGCGGTACGAGTTCGACGCCCTCTTCCTCGACCGGAACGGCAAGATCGTGGGGGCGCACCCCCGCTTCCGGCGGAACCGCATCTCCTGGATCTTCTGGAAAGCGAAGGGGGTCCTCGAGCTGCCGGCCGGGACCATCGACCGGACCGCGACCCGGGTGGGGGACGAAGTCGTGTTCCAGACCGCCCGAGGAGGTTCCGGATGAACGTCGCCACGCAGGATATCCATCTCTCCGTTCTCCCCCCCATCGCGCCGGGAACGGTGGAGGAAACGGGGCTCCGTGCGTCGTTTCTCGCAGAGCTCGCGTGCAAGATCCTGTACTCCGAGGGGACGATGACCCTCGCGTCCTTGTCGGACCGGCTCGCCCTCCCCGTCAGCGTCACCGGCGACATCGCCGGGATTCTGAAAATGGAGCGCATCGCCGAGGTCAAGCAGGGAGGGGACATCCGGGCCGCCTACGTCTACGCGATCACGGACCTGGGGAGGGAGCGGGCCCGGGAGTACCTGAAGATTTCCGGGTACGCGGGGGCGGCGCCGGTCACCATCTCGCGATACGCCGAGGCGACGTGGAAGCAGAGCATCCAGAAGATCCCCGTCACCGCCCCGCGGATGGCGGCGGCCTTCGAAGGCGTCGTCCTTTCCTCCGGTCTTCTCGACCGGCTGGGGCCGGCCGTCAACTCCGGCCGCTCCATTTTTCTTTACGGTCCGTCCGGAACCGGAAAAACCTTCATCGCCGAGAAACTGAAGGGCCTCATGGAAGGCAGCATCTTCATTCCCAAGGCCATCGCCGTGGACAGCCACATCATCCGCGTCTTCGACCCGGTCTGCCACACGGAGATCGACATCGGGGAAAGGCTGGACGCGTTCGGGGACATCCTGCAAGGGGGTCCGAAGTACGACCGCCGCTTCGTCCTTTGCGAGCGTCCCGCGGTCATCGCCGGCGGAGAACTTTCCCTGGCCATGCTCGACCTGTGCTACGACCCGGGTTCCGGTTGCTACGAAGCGCCGCTGCAGCTCAAGGCCAACGGCGGCGTCTTCGTCATCGACGACCTCGGCCGCCAGAGGGTCCGGCCGTTCGATCTCTTCAACCGCTGGATCATGCCCCTGGAACGAGGGGTGGACTACCTCACGCTCCGGACGGGGAAGAAGTTCGAGATCCCCTTCGACCAGGTCATCGTCTTCTCGACGAACATCGAGCCGCGGGAGCTCGCCGACGAGGCGTTCCTCCGGCGCCTCGGGTACAAGTTCCGGATCGGCCACCTCTCCCCCGCCGACTACGTGGCGATCTGCCACCAGGTCTGCGCCCGTCTCCGGATGGAGTTCCGGCAGGATGCGATCCGCCACCTGGTGGAGGTGGAGCACGAGCGGCGGGACGTCCCCCTGTCCGCGTGCCATCCGAACGACATCCTGAGCCGCGTCGCGGAGATCTGCCGGTACAGGGGCGTGGCGCCCCACATGACCCGGGAGCTGATCACCCAGGCGTGCCGGGACTACTTCACCGAATCGTAAGGGAGATCAGTAGACCCCGGGGATCAGCCGGTAGCGCACGCCCCGCAGGTATTCGCGATACGCACCGTCCTGCGCGAGAAGCCGCTCCTCGGCGCGGATCCGGGCGAACTGGAAAAAGTACGCCGCGGCGTAGATCGCCACGTTCCGAACGCTCATGTTGGAAAGCAGAAACCCCGCGTGGGTCACGAGGTACCCGAGGTAGATCGGGTGCCGGACCAGTCGATACGGCCCGGTGGAGACGACGCCCCGATTGGCCGCCACGATCCCGAAGCTCCTCCCGAGAGAGACTTTCCCGTAGAGCTGGAACCCCGTCCCGATGAGCTGCAGCGCAACTCCCGCGGCGTCGGCGATCGCGACCCCGCCCGTCGGACGCACCAGGAGCACGAGGAAGGAGCCGGCGATCCCGGCAACCCAGTCCCAAGGGCTTCTGGAGACGGAATGCGTCGACCGTCGGAACACGAGGAGGACGACCACGATCCCCTCCGAGACCATCCATAAGAGCGAGGTCCACTTGCCGGTCCGCAGGAAATTGTTCCAGAACGCCAGGCAGGCAAGGGTGAAGTACGACGCGGGAATCGCTCGTGAAAGGATGGAGATCAGCCGCCGGGAAAACGGTTCCTGCACCGGATCCTCCGCCCGGGGGACCGATGGAACATACTCCCCCATGGGAGGATTCAGCAAGAAGCATTCCCTGTCGGCACACCGAAGGCAGGATTAATACATCATTACATACGAGTAGTTACTGGTGATATGGAAAGCATCCCCTTATTGCGAAGGAACCGGATGACGACTACGTAATCGGCGATGACCGGTATCGTGTTATACATCTTATGCATACCATCCTCCAGGAGAAGAGGAAGCGGATCGATGATCCCCCTGGTCGCAGGCGGCCACCGCCTCGAGTTTACCTGGCATGGGCCCGGGCCGGCCGATGCGCCGACGCTCGTCTTCCTGCACGATGGAATCGGGTGCGCCGCGACGTGGCGGGATTTTCCCGCGTTGCTTGCCCGCAAGGCGGGTTTCGGCGCGCTCGTCTACAGCCGCGCCGGATACGGCGCCTCCGATCCCGTCGCGCTTCCGCGACCGCTCACCTACATGCACGACGAGGGGATCGTCGCCCTTCCCGAGGTCCTCGACGGTGCGGGCGTCCGCGAGGCCTACCTCGTCGGGCACAGCGACGGGGGCTCGATCGCGCTGATCCATTCCTCGACGCCGCGGGCCGGGCCAAGGGTGCGCGGCTTGTTGCTCGAGGCGCCGCACGTGTTCTGCGAGGAGTCCACCGTGCACGCCATCGAGCAGGCGCGCGACGAGTACCTTCGCGGCGGCTTGCGAACAAGGCTTGAACGGTACCACGGCGGGAACGTCGACTGCGCCTTTTGGGGCTGGAACCGGGCCTGGCTCGATCCCGGGTTTCGTTCCTGGAACATCGAGGACCGCCTGCACGCGATCACGGTCCCGGTGCTCGTGGTGCAGGGGATGGACGATCCGTACGGGACCCTCCGGCAGGTCGAAGCGATCGAGCGGCGATGCGGCGGGCCGGTCCGGCGTTGCATCCTCGAGCGGTGCGGCCACAGTCCCCATCGCGACCGGCGCGAACCGACCCTTTCCGCGATGGCCGCATTCATCCGCGAGCACGACAAAACCTGAGAAACCGCGGGAGAGGCCCGGCAGGCACGCGGCGCGGTATCGTCGGGCGTCAGGAACCCGCCCCCGCCATGGACCGCAATTTCTCCAGCAAACGGACGAGCCCCAGGGTGTCCTGGCGGCAATACTCCAGCAACGCCTTGCGGAGCCTGCTCCGTTCCGCGGGATCGGAGATCTCCCCCATCGTGAAATACGCCTCCGACGCCATCGCCCCGTCGCTGATCTCCAATCCCTTGTAGGTCATCTCCGGCACGAGGACCGGCAGCACCGATTTCAGGGAATACGACCCGTTCATCTTCCAGTGGTAGATGTCCCGCCGGCGAAACGGCTCCATCAGGTCGATCATGCCATCGGCGACGGCGGAAAGTCGCTTCCGGATCCCCGGCAGAAACTCCCCCAGTTCCTTCAGCACCCTCCTCTCGAAGGCGATGTTGTAGACCAACACGCACGCTCCCTCCGGAATCTCGCCAAGGAGCTTCTCCGCCAGTTCCTCCCGGGGGTCCGCATCGGGGGCGGCAAGGTACTCGAAGTGGTTCGCCTCCTTCCCCGCCGCGTCGATGCGGTGCAGGGAGTATTGGAACGGCACCTGCTGGTACGGCCGGGTCCCGTCGAACATCGGAATGGCCGACCCGAATGTCTCGAAATCGAGGAAGCAGAGAGGGTACCGGATCCTTGCGAGGAATTCCCGAACCTTCTCCGGGTCCGCATGGGACTTTTGATCCAGGAAATACTCCGCCTGCATCCTCTGCATCAGGTTCAGGGCATCGAGCGGCACGTCGTCCAGCCTCACGACTCCCTGCCGGTACAGCTCCCACGGATCGATCCCCCGCCCCCGCAGGGAAAAGACGGAGTGCTCGGGCACGTGCGCCCAGCAGTGATCCTTGAAGTCGCACTCGTACGGATCGTCGCAGTGCGGCCCGATGTCGATTCCGGGCACTTCCCCGCGGAGCATGTCCCGCATCTCCGCCAACGTGTCCGGGATGGCCGCCTGCTTCTCCTTCACCACGCCGGTGATGTCCTGGAGGACGAAGAATTCCTCCGGGACGATATCCCCGTTCCGGACGTAGCTGTTGTTGATATGCACGAGATACGCCTTGTTCATGGGGATTCCGCTACCGGAAAGCACGTAGTACTGGATCGCCACGTCGTCCCAGTAATGTTCCTTCACCGAGGTGGAGCTCTTCACCTCGTACAGGTCAAAGGATCCGCGCGACCGCACGAGGAGGTCCGCCTTGACGAAGACGTTGTCGTAGACGAAGGTCGCCTCGTAGATGGCATTCGTCCCGCGGGCGATCTCTTCGCGGGTCTTGGCAAGCTGCTCTTCCTTCGTCAGTCCGTCGAAAGGGACGACCACTCCCCCGGGGAAAAGCATGCGGGCGAAATCTCCGACCTTGTGCCCGCTGGCCCAGAGCGCCTCCAGCTCCGGGGCCGGCTCACTCCGAAGTTCCGGCCGGTGCCGATCGAGATACAGGGATTTATGGCACTGGAGGCCGCGGGTGTAGAGCGACTTGCTCAGGGAACGCATCAGAGCAGATCCCGGACCTTTTTCAGCAAGGCGATATTCTGCGTGTGCCCCGTCATGCGGGCGACCACCTTCGCCTGCAGACGCCGGCCGAGAAGGAAGAAATCGCCGATCGCGTCCAGGATCTTGTGGCGCACCGGTTCATCCGGGAACCGAAGGACGTCGTTGATCGGACCCTCCTCGCCGAAGAGGATGAAGTTGTCGAAGCGGCCGCCGAGAGCCAGCCCCTGTCGTTGCAAGTACCCGATGTCCCGCGCGAACCCGAAGGTTCGCGCGGGAGCGATCTCCTTTCGGTAGGTCGCGGAGTCGTCGAGGCGGAAGAGGAAGCGCTGCTTGCCGACCGGGGCGGGGTATTCGAGCGTGTAATCGATTTCGAAGGAGTCGCACGGTTCGAGCCGGATGGACGCCTTGCCGTCCTCGATGCTTAACGGTTCCTTCACCGCGATCCGGTGCCACTCCCCGATCTGGTTCTCGAAGCCGACCTCCTCGAAGAGGGAACAGAACTCCACGGAGGACCCGTCCAGCACCGGGACCTCCCCGTTGCACTTGATCAGCAGATTGCTGACGCCGTAGGCGTTGAGCGCCGAGAGGACGTGTTCGATGGTGGCGACATGCGTGCTGCCGAGGCGGATCGTCGTGGCGTAGCCGGTCGACTCGACGAAATCAAGGTGCGCCGGGATCGCCCGGATATCGGAGACCCCGACGAAATGGATCCCCGAATCGGGACCCAGCGGCTCGAAGATCAGGCCGCTTTTTTTCCCGGAGTGAAGCCCCTGCCCATACAATACCGCGCTGCGGGCGAGCGTGCGTTGCGGCAAGAGGGACCCGCGCAACGTCTGTCGTTCGAACACCACGGGTTGCAGCTCGGGAACCCCCATCGGCGACCGGAGATCGGACGAATCGGCGAGATCGTCCGCAGCCGCTCCCCGGACGGCCTCCCGGGCGCCCAGGGCCCGACGGATCGCATTGATCACGAGATCGAGTTCCAGCGGTTTTTCGATGAAATCCGCGGCGCCGACCTTGGTCGCCTTGATGGCGGTGGCGATCGTCGTATGCCCGCTCATCATGATCACGGGCGTCTCGGGTTGCAATTTCTTGATGCGTCGAAGCGTCTCGATCCCGTCCATGCCCGGCATCCAGATGTCGAGAAGCACCAGTGACGGTTGAAGCGATTGAAGCTGGGCGAGCGCGTCGGCGCCATCGCCGGCGAGTGCGCAAGCATACCCCTCGTCGCTCAGGACCCCTTCGAGCGATTTCCGGATGCCTGCTTCGTCGTCGACGATCAGTATCGGGCGTGAAGGCGACATGGACGATTCCCCCCGGGAGATCGGCCCCACCTGCCTGCGCGGGGCCGACATTGTTTTAGTGTAGCAGCCCCGTTTCGCCGATGCCGGATTTCCTCTCCTTCGCTTTCCGGCAAACCATCTTCGCCCACTCGTACCGGGCCGCGGCGTAACGGCGTAACGATCCCGGGCGCTACAGCACCACCGGTTTGTCCGGCAATTCATTCCGGTCGTCGCCGTCCGCGGGGAAATGCGCCGCCAGGTGCCGCGTCACCTCCTGGATTCCGCGGATCACGCCCCCTTCGAAGTCCCCCTGCCGGAAGGCCGTTTCCATCATGCGGCAGATCCTCTCCCACTCCTGCGGGCCCACCTTCGCGTCGATTCCGCGATCCGCGACGATCTCGACGTCCCGGTCTGCGAGCAGCAGGTAGATCAGCACCCCGTTGTTCTTTTCGGTGTCCCATACCCGCAACCGGGAGAACACGTCGATCGCGCGTTCTCTCGCGGATTGCCCCCGGAAGAGCGGCGCGGTGTCCAGCGCGCCTTCCACCGCGAAACGGATTTCCCCGAGGTGCGTCGCCTCGCTCGCCTTGATGGCCCGATCGATCGCGGCAAGCGTTTCGCCGGGGAAAGCGCGGCGGACCCGCCAGCCGTTCATGATCAGATGCCTCGCGATCCGCGGAATATCCATCGTCACCACCGCCCCGACGCGCCGCCGCCGCCGAACCCGCCGCCTCCGCCGCTGAAACCGCCGCCGCCGAATCCTCCGCCTCCCCCGAACCCGCCTCCGCCGAATCCGCCCCCGGCGAATCCTCCGCGATGACCTCCGATCCCGGGCCCGCCCATGCCGCCTCCCAGCAACATGAAGAGGAACGCGAACAGGCCGGCGATCAATGCGAAGAATGCCGCTCCGACAACCCACCAGACGACCGCCGACACGGCGCCGCCCGTTACGAGCGCCCCGGGAAGCCTGCCCAGTACGGCGTGCAACCCTCTCCCCACGAGGAGTATGAGAATAATCAGGAGGGGAGCGAACCGGAACATCCCCGAAACATTGCCGGATGGTTTCCGTTTCGGTTCCGGCAACGGCTCGCCGTCGATCACCCCGAGGATCCGGTCGACCCCGTCCGTAATGCCGCCGGAGTAATCCCCCTGGCGGAACCGCGGCACGATGATCTCGCTGATGATCCGCTTGCAGGTGGCGTCGACCGGAGCCCCTTCCAGGCCGTAACCCACCTCGATGCGCAACGCCCGGTCGTCCTTGGCGACGACCAGGAGGGCGCCGTCGTCCACGTTCTTCCGCCCCAATTTCCATTGCTCCGCGACGCGCAACGCATATTGCTCGATCGTTTCCGGCGCGGAGGAGGGGACGATGAGAACCGCGACCTGACTGCCTTTCCTGGTTTCAAACGTCTTCAGGGTCTGTTCGAGGGCGGAGATCTGCCCCGCGGTGAGCGTGGCGGTCCGGTCGACGACGCGGCCGGTCAAGGGCGGGACCGGGACCTGCGCCCCGGAGAAGACCGGCCAGCAGAGCACGAAGGAAAGCAGCAACGCCCTTGCGAAGATCATCGCCACCCCAGGATGTACTCCGGATCTCGTCTCAGGGCTTGGTCTGCGCCGGCCCGAATTCCACCTTGGGGGGCTTGGAGACTTCCTTTTCGTTTTCCACGGTGAAGTTCGGTTTCGTCTTGTACCCGAAAATCATCGCCGTCAGGTTGGAGGGGAACGACCGCACGGTCACGTTGTACGCCTGCACCGCCTTGATGTACCGGTTGCGCGCAACCGCGATGCGGTTTTCGGTGCCTTCCAACTGCGCCTGCAGGTCGCGGAAGTTGGCGTCGGACTTCAATTGCGGATAGTTCTCGGACACCACCAACAGCCGGGAAAGCGCCCCCGACAGCTCTCCCTGGGCGGCCTGGAACCGCGCGAACGCCTCGGGGCTGTTGATGAGCTCCGGGGTCGCCTGGATGCCGCCGACCTTGGCGCGGGCGTTGGTGACTCCCAGCAACACCTCTTTTTCCTGGGCGGCGAAACCCTTCACCGTGTTCACCAGGTTGGGGATCAGGTCCGCGCGGCGTTGATACTGGTTCAGGACCTCGGACCAGCTCGACTTGATGAGTTCATCGTTGGTCTGGAAGGTGTTGTAGCCGCAGCCGGCGAGGCTGGACGCAAGGAGCGCCGTCAGGACCGCAAGGAATTTCCGCATTTTTTCCTCCCGGGAGAACCGTCGTTCGGAAAACGCGCCAATAGCAGCATATTCAACGGCCTTCTTCCGCGCCGCTCAGGATCCGTTTCAACCGCCTGGCCGCCTGTTCGATATCGTCCGCCGCCACGATCGCGGAGATCACGGCCGCCGCATCCGCTCCCGCTTCCCGAACCTCCCGCGCATTTTCCGCGTTGATCCCCCCGATCGCGACGATGGGGAGACGGCAACAACGGCGGATCTGCGCGATGCGCTCGAGACCCACGGGTTCTCCGGCGTCCCCCTTGGTCCCCCGGGCCTCGAACACCGGCCCCACCCCCAGGTAGTCCGCTCCTTCCTTCTCCGCCAGGAGGGCCTCCTCCACCGTCTCCGTCGAGACCCCCAGGATCTTGCCGGGTCCCAGGATCCTGCGCGCCACGGATACGGGCAGATCCTCCGGGCCCACGTGGACCCCGTCTGCGTCGACGGCCAGGGCGATATCGAGGCGGTCGTTCACGATCAACGGGATCTTCGCTTCGCGTGTGAGCTTCCGCAGTTGCAGCGCAACCCGGTACAGCTTGCCGCCGCCGGCTTCCTTGTCCCGCAGCTGAAGGACATCGGCTCCGCCCCGGAGGACCGCTTCCGCGACCTGGAGGTGGGACCGGCCCCGGGCGATGCGCTCATCCGTGATGGCGTACAGCCGCCATCGGCCGGGAGAAAACCTGTCGTCCATCTCAACCACCCTGCGACGCCGCCTTTCCGAAGGCGTTCCAGAAGGGATCCACTTTGGGGTGAACCAGGTCATGGGCCGTCCCGTGTTCGAAGAACCGCATCCCCTGCCGCGATTCCACGATCTCCCCCACCGTGCTGGCCGGGATCCCCTTGTCGCTCAATCGAAGGATCGCTTCCGGCGCCTTGTGCGGCCGACAGGTGAGGATCAGCGTCCCCTCGCTGATCGACGAATACGGGTCGATGCCGAAGAGGTCGCACACGTTCCGCACGGCGTCCTGTACGATGATCTTGTCCTTGTCGACGGTCATGCCGACTCCCGACGCCTGGGCGACCTCGAACAGGCCGCCCCACACGCCGCACTCGGTGGCATCGTGCATGGCGGTCACCCCGTCCTCCCTCACCCCGACCTCCACCGCGGTGAGGGCGTCCTCCACGACGGACATCTGCCAGAAGATCTCCTCGGCCTCCCGCGCCGCCTTCTCCCCGTATCGCTCCGCCACACGCCCGGGAAAGGTGACGGCGAACAGGCCGGCCGCCTCGATGGCCGCCCCCTTGGTGATGATGACGACATCCCCCGGCCGCGCCATGTCGGGGGTGACATACCGGTCCTTGGGCCCGATCCCGATCACGGTGGCGCCCCCGATCATCGGATATTCGCACCCTTCATAGCGGCCGGTGTGACCCGACAGGATCGCCATGCCGATCTTGTCGCACTCCCGGTGGATCACCGACCACAATGCGTCGAACGCCTCCCGGGTCATGGACAGGGGGAGATTCAGATCCATGGTGATATACCGCGGCCGGATTCCCGACGTTACCGCGTCGGAAGCCAGGATGTGGACCGCGAACCAGCCGGAACGCTCCCACCCGTAAGGGGGTACCACGAAGATCGGATCGGTCGTCGTCACCATCACCTGCCCGTTCCCCAGGTCGACGACCCCCACGTCCACCCCGTGCCTTGGACCCATCAGGATTTCCGGGTGTTTTCGGCCCAATCGGGGAAGGATGATCTCGTCGAATATTTCCGAAGATACCTTGCCGATGGCGGGCAACTGCGGCTTCATGCATTCCTCCCGTGACTACTCCCGGCCCCACGGGTTCAGCCGCAGTCGTCCTCCTGGAAGCCGCCCACCGTATGCGACCCGGATCCACGCGATACCGTACCAGATCACAAACGGACCGAGGAGCGCGATGAGCCATTTCTCGTTTTGTACGGCGGGAACGATGATCGCGATGCCGACGCAGACACAGACCGCGGCGAGCAGGATGGCTATAAATCGTTGAAAAAACGAGAGATTCGGGTGGTAGCTCTCAAGCAATGGGATCTTCGAGCGGAGGTTTCGAACCGGACCGGCCCGTTCCGGACCAAACAGCCGATCCGACAGCTTCATGCGGCTGGCCGGTTTCGGGCTGATGACGACGAAACGGACGGCGTCCTTCTTTTTCCTCGAACGGTTTTCGCGCTTCGGGTCCATGGATTGCTGACACCATCTCACAAGATTTCCCGTGAATCAATACCCGGCGCGACGCTCGACGCGGTCGCACGGATCACGGTATCATCAGGACGGGACATGACCCACTCTCGACCCTTCGAAATGTTTCGCGACTGGTACGGCGAGGCATGCCGCTCGGCCATCGCCATGCCCGATGCGATGAGCCTGTCGACCGTCGGCGCCGATGGGGGCCCTTCCTCCCGGATGGTCCTCCTAAGTTCCTACGACGAGCGCGGGTTCGTCTTCCACACGAATTACGAAAGCCGCAAAGGACGGGAGCTCCCGGGCTGCCGGCGTGCGGCCCTCCTGTTCTGGTGGGAGACCCTCAACCGGCAGATCCGGATCGAAGGTGTGGTGGGAAAAACCTCGCCCGAAGAATCGGACACCTACTTCTCCCAACGGCCGCTTGGCTCCAAACTCGGAGCGTGGGCCTCGGACCAGAGCCGACCCCTTTCCTCGCGGGAGGCCCTCGAGGCACGGGTGCGGGAGGTCGAGAAACGGTATGCGGAAGGGCCGATCCCCCGCCCACCGCATTGGGGGGGATATCGGGTTGTCCCCAACCTCTTTGAATTCTGGACGGGGCGCGAGAACCGTCTGCACGACCGACTCCGTTTCCACCGTACTGCCGATGGGTGGGAATCGCTTCGGCTCTATCCGTAGCCTGCCTTCATTCCACGCCGACGGGCTCGCCGCCGCGATCGACCACGCGGGGGAAGTGTCGTTTCAGCGATCCCTCCAACGTATCCACGGTGAACGGTTTCCGGATCACCTCGTGGATCCCGAACCGGGCGGCATCGTCGACCAGGAGCTTGTCCGGGTACGGTGTGATGATGAATTTCACGGCCCCTGCCTGATAATTCCCGTATCTTTTCAACAAGATAAATCCGTTCATGTCGGGGAGATGGTATTCGCAGAGAATCAGGTCGAACCGATCTCCGGACATCGCCGCGATCGCTTCCACCGCGTTTGCCGCGGGCCGGATCCGGCACCCCACGACCCGGAAAAACATCGAGAGGGAGTCCCTGTTCCACGGGTCGCCATCGATGAGGAGGATGCTCTCCAATCCCAATTTCTTGTAGAAATTCCTCAACGGGTCATCAATCCTCCGCATCTCGGTGGCAAATCACGGGGAAATGGAAGGATTCTTGACGTCCCTGCGCAGCCGGTCGTGAAAACGTAGCGAAACGGAGTGGATATCCTGGACTTGGGAATTCGTCAGAAATCCCCCCAGGTATCTCCAGAACTGCTGCGCTCGCCCGGTTACGACCGCCGACTGCCCTTCGATCTTGAGGAATCCGCCATCGATCAGGATGTTGATCGCCTGATCGATGTCGCGCGAATAGCAGACGTCTCCCGTCAGGGAGAAACGGAGCCCGGAGAGGATCGGTTCATGGGATTTCATCGCGTAGACGATCGAATGGCTCTTCGCCAGCGGAATCCGTTCCCCTTTTCTGGCGGCCAGCGCGAGGATCCCCGAAACGATTTCCTTGACCTGCGGGGGCCGGTTCACCATCCGTTCCGGGCGATCGTCTCTGAATACCGGGGCATGATCCCCCACCGTATCGGCCCAAATGCTTGCAGCGGTGTGGACGGTACCCGACATTGGATCACTCAAAGGTTTCCCTGTGCGCCTTGCTGCACGGGGCGAGCCAGGTCGGCGTCTCTCGGGATCGGCTTCCCCTTGGCCATCAGCGTTTCCAGCCGCTGGGAAATGGAGAATTTGATGTTCTTGACCGCCTCCCTTTTCGTGTCTCCGTAGGAGCGGCATCCCGGCAACGCGGGACAATGAGCGCGGTACCCATCGTTTTCCTTCTCCACCAGCACGGTGTAACAATGCATCGTCATCCCTTGCCTCCCTTCTCGCCCGCCGTTACGGAGAGATCGCGAGTCCAAGCCGACGGGACGAATAGTCCATTGAAACGACCGATCGCTGGAATTCCACATGATGAATTTCATGGAATGTTTTGCACGAGGTGTGCCGGAAAGCGGCGGCAACGGAAGACCGGCAAAATCAATGTGATACGGAATTTCGGCTCGGGCGAACATGCCGGAATCGGAGCGGAATCTATCAGATATTCCAGATCGCCTTCGCAAACTGGAACAATTTCCAGTTCACTGACGGGTCAAAGCCCCAATTTTCTCCGCCGGTACCGGAACGTGGAGTAATTGATCCGCAGGAGATGCGCCGCCTGGGTTTCGTTCCCTCCGGCAGCGCGAAGGGCTTCCCGGAATAAATGCCGGTCCACCGATTCGTGCGCCATGCCGAGATCGACTCCCTCGGGAGGAAGAAGCGGGTGGAGGATCTCCTCGGCTGTGGACGGGGGGTCCGTGGAGATATTCTGATCTCCCAGGCCGAGAGCTTCCCGCGTCAGCTCCGGCCCTTTTCCCACCAGCACTCCCCTTTCCACGACGTTCCTCAACTCCCGGACGTTCCCTTTCCAGCGGTACCGCATCAGCGCCTCCCGGGCTTCCCGCGAGATGCCGTGGAACGACCTGCCGAACTTCCGGTTGAATTCGAGGAGAAAGTGCAAGGCGATGGGGATGATATCGTCCCGCCGCGCCGTGAGGGAAGGAAGCTCCACCCTCGCGACGGCCAGCCGGTAATAGAGGTCTTCCCGGAAATGTCCCTTCCCGATCAACTCCTGGAGGTTCTTGTTCGTGGCGGATACGACCCGCGCGCGGACCTTTAGTTTTTTCGTCCCCCCCACACGGTAAAATTCCCCTTCTTCGAGAAAACGGAGCAGCTTGGCCTGCGCCTCCGTGCTCAGGTCGCCGACCTCGTCGAGGAACAAGGTTCCCCCTTCCGCCTGTTCCACCATCCCTTTCTTCCCGGCGGTGTGCGCCCCGCTGAAGGCCCCTCTCTCATAGCCGAACAGCTCGCTCTCGATCAACTCCCTCGGGATGGCGGCGCAATTCACGCTGATCAGGGGGCCGCGAAAATTCGGACTCCGGTAGTGGAGCGCGCTCGCGATCATCTCCTTGCCGGTGCCCGTTTCCCCGAGGATGAGGACCGGGGTGTCCGGGCTCCGGGCGAGGAGCCCCACGAACTCCATCACGTCCTTGATCGTGTTGCTCTCCCCGATGAAGCACGGAAGGTTTTCCCGGAGGTACCGCTCCTGGAGGGCCTGGACCTCTTTTTTCAGCCGGACCGTTTCCAGGGCATTTCCGATGCTCACCTCCAGGGTGTCGATATTGAGCGGTTTCACCACGTAGTCGTAGGCGCCGCACTTCATCGCGGACACGACGCTTTGCACATCCTCGTAGGCCGTGATGACGATGATCAGGATGCCCGGGGCCATGGCCTTGAAAACGGGGATGGCCTCGATCCCGCTCATTCCCGGAAGCCCGATGTCGAGGAGAACGAGATCGGGAGGATCGGACTTCGCGGCGGCGATGGCGCTTTCCGCATCGGGGAAGTCCGCCAACCGGTACCTCCCCTCGAGGGCGATCTCCAACGTCCGGCGGATCGTGTCTTCGTCATCGACGATGAAGAGGGAGTACGTGATCATCCCGGCGTTTCTTCACTTTCCCCGGGGAGCTCGATCCGGAACTCCGCTCCCCTCCATCGGCTCGTGCCGACGCGCAACACTCCGCCGAGGTCGGTGACGATCCGGTGACTGAAGCTGAGTCCGATCCCGGACCCCTCCTTCCTCGTGGTGAAGAAGGGATCGAAGACTTTTTGCCGCAGGGAAGGCGGAACTCCCGGCCCCGAGTCGGAGACGCGGAGGACGATCCGTCCTTCCTGGACGGCGGAGGCGACCTCCAGTTGCTTCCTCCCCTCCATCCCTTCCATGGCCTGCCAGGCGTTCGTGATCAGGTTGACCAGCACCTGCTCGATCATCTGGGTGTCGGTACGGCACGCCGGGAGTTGCGGAGCCAGGTCCGTGGAGACGACGATATCCCGGTTTCGCAGCGTCGACAAGGAGATGCGGATCGCCTTTTCGACGACCTCGTTCAGGTCGGCGATCTCCTTGCGGGGAGGAACGGGCTTGGAATAATCCATGACGCGTTGGACGACCAATCCCATTTTCGCGGCGGCCGCCTTCATCTGCTCCAGGATGAGATCGATCTTTTCCTTCGAATGGGACTCGAGCCCGCCGGATGCGCCGCAGGCGCGCTCGATGCTCGAGATGCTGATATTGATCGACGAGAGGGGGTTGCGGATCTCGTGCGCGATCCCTCCCGCGAGAACGCCGAGGGACTCCAGCTTCTGCGCGTTGATCATCGCCGCCTCGGTCCGCGCCTTTTCCGTCACGTCCCGGAACACGAGGACGGTCCCTACGCGGCGGCCGCGTTCATCGAGCACCGGGGACGTGCCGGCCTCGACCCTGTGCGCGGTCCCGCTCCTGTCGACGAGGATGTCCTTGTCGGGGCGGAAGACCTCGGCGATCGGCTTGCCGGCAGCCTCCGCCTGTGTCCATCCCGTGATCCTCTCGGCCATCCGGTTGACGAACAGGACGCGATCCTCCGGATCGGTGGAGACGACCCCATCCCCGATCGATTGAAGGGTGACCCGGGCCAGCCCCTTCTCCCGGGACAGCATGTCGTTCGCGTTCCGGAGCGCGGACATCGGGAAAACCCGGAAGAGAAGGAACAGGAGCAGGGTCACCCCCGCTCCGGCCGCCGCCAGGACCGCGGTCCTGTCGATCAGCGGGCGGATCGAGGCGATCTCCTCGAGGGATCCCACGACCACGCCGGAATCCATCAGGGGCTGCGACCGCCTCATCTGCGGCCAGTCGATATGTTCCTTCCGCTCCATCACCACGTTCCCCTCGAGGTCCAGGACGCGAAGGGATTCCAGTCGACGATCCTCCGGGTGTTTCGCCAGGAGCCCCTCGAGACGGATCGTCTCGTATTTCCACATTTCCGGGTTCCTGTTGATCAGGGAGGACACCTGGCGGCCATAGATCTCCAATTCCGTCCGGAGATGCTCGTTCTGCGACTGCCACCCGATCGCGAAGTGGAGGGCCGGCAAGGCAACCGCGAGGATCACCAGCAGCACTCCGCCGAATCCCTCGATAAGCCGGGGGATATTCCAGCCGATGCCTTTCAAGGAAGGGACCCTTCCCGCCGCACCTGCACCTGGCCGTTCTTCGACAGGATGGCCGCTCCCGCGGGCGAGCGCACGAAATCCATGAACCGGCGAACCGCGGCCGGGGGATCGTTCTTCGTCACCATGTAGAACGATTTGCCGTAAGGGTACGACCGGTCGGTCAAGGCTCGGACGCTCGGCACGACTCCATCCAGAGCGAGTACGCGGATCGCCCGCTTCTCGGAAAGGACGAGCGCCAGCGTGGTCCCCCCGAATGCGCCGGGGACGTTTTCGATGGCGTCCGCGGCGTCATGGTCGGTCATGGCCACGATCATCCCCCGGCGGCGCATGGCGATGTCGACCGCCGCGCTCATCTTCGGGGACATCCCCTTCAGGATCGGGGTATCCGAATCCTCCCGGGGACGGAGAACCAACCGGATCCGCTTGCCGTTCTCCCAATCACGCTTCCCGGCGTAGATCCCGGCGACGCCATCCAGCGTCAGGCCGGTGATCCTGACGGTCCGGTGGACGGCGAACACGAACGGGGTCATGGCGTACTTCGTCGCCTGGATTCCCAGGTTGCGTTCTTCTCCATTCAACGGTCGGCCGGCCAATCCGATGTCCAGGCGTCCCGCCAGGGTGGCCTTGACGCTTCCGCTGCTTCCCATTTCCGGTAACAGGACGATGCGGTCATCCGGGTACGCTTTCCGGAACGCCTTCCCGAGGATTCGCATCGATTCCATCGCGCCGCCTGTCCCGGAGATCCGGATCGTAGCCGCAACGGCGCTCCGGGACCCGGACAGGAACAACACCGCCAGGACGGCGACCGCCAAAATCGCACATGTCTTCGATCGGTGAACAGGATCCATTTTTGATTAGTACACACCAATCGGGACCCGGTTGCCAAGGATTCATTTGAGCCTTGAAGGGACGCCGGCATACCAATCTTCCCGGGTCAACGGCAGTCCGCTTTCCCCGCGGTGGGGCTTGGACAGAAGGGCCTGGTAGACGCTGTTCCGGCCCGTCCGGAATTTGTGGGCCGCACCGGCCATGTAGAGACGCCAGAGCCGGTAGGTCCTCTCGTCGGCGGCGCGGCATGCCTCTTCCCGCCGGGCCTCCAGGCGCCGCCCCCAGTGCTGGAGCGTGAGAACATAGTGCTCCCGTAAACTCTCCACGTCCCGCACCTCGAAACCGCATTCCTCGGCGACGCGAAGCGTTGCGCCAAGCGGCAACAGTTGCCCATCCGGGAAGATGTAGTAATCCGCGAAGGCAGGCCCGGGGAGGGGGGGATAGCCGGGATTGCAGGCGATCCCGTGGTTCAGGAAGACCCCGCCGGGCCGGAGCATGCCGAATGCACCCTCGAAATATCCCCGCAGCCGGGACTCGCCCACATGCTCGAACATTCCCACGCTGACCAGTTTGTCGTAGCTTTCCCGGGCGTGGATCTGCCGGTAGTCACGGACATCGACCCGGCATCGGCCGGAAAGCCCCGCCCTGCGGATCCGTTCGTTCGCCAGTTCCGCCTGGGGCCTGCTCAACGTGATCCCGTGCGCCTCGACACCGTAGTTCGACGCCGCGTGAATGACCAGCCCCCCCCATCCACAGCCGATATCGAGCACGCGTTCGCCGCGCCGCAGCCGCAGCTTACGGCAGATGTACTCCAACTTCGCTTCCTGGGCGCTGTCCAGATCGTCCAGGGGATCCGTGAAATACGCACAGGAGTACACCATCCGCTCGTCCAGCCACAGGGAATAGAATGCGTTCGATACATCGTAGTGATAGGTGACGGCCTGCCGGTCCCGTTCCATCGAGTGAAGCGGTCCGCGCAATCCCTCCGACGGACGTGCACCCCGGTGACGGCCGGAGGACGGCAAGGCGAGCAGGAGACGTGCGCATCGGAGGCGCCCGGCGAAACCCATGCGCATCTGAACCAGGCGGTCCGCGAGAAGGAATGCGCTGCCGATATCCCCTTCGACATCGAGATCGTTCCGGAGATACGCTTCGCCGAGAGAGAGTTCGCTCGGAGACCGGAACATTGTACGGAGCGCGGCGGGGTTCCGAAGGACCATTGTAAACCGCGAGGGCTCTCCCCGCTCAGCGTCCCAGACGCTGCCATCCCACAACCGGAAGGAGAAATTGCGTGGATGGATGCTCCCGAGCATCTCCTGCAGGAAGGCAAGACATTGGGGGGCGATGCGGTCTCGAACGGAAATGCGCATAGTCCCTCCCGGGCGTCGGGTAAAAAAGTACCGAGCGCGCGATCGGAGAACCAGACGTTGTCCCGATCCACCACATGTTCAGATCGCTTTACGTCATTGAAAATATCCGGACGCTTCATGGGCCGTCAAGAGGTGAATTTTCGGGAATACGCGTCAGCCCTGTCCGCGTTTGAGTACCGGGATCCACTTGCTGCCGCGCCAGATGTATACCTTGTCCTTCGTGATCTTCAGCGCGTCGGTGCCGTGGTACCGCATCAGGCGCCGGGTCTGCGTCCTGGATACCCAATCGGTCCGTTCGAGGGTTCTCTCCGCCCGGATCGACTCGATCTGGTTGTACGCCGTATGGGATACCCAGCCGGCGCAGAGGAACAGCAAGGTGTACAGCGAACGCCATAGGATCGATTCGATTTTTTCCATCTGCTGCCTCCCTGATCGGTCCGCAGACAGCGGAACGGATTACCCCCTCCTCCTGGATCGAGCCTCTATCCGTACGGGAGCCTCCTGCTCATTTCCCGGTGTTCCCCCGGAAATATGCAACCACCATTCCGCATGTTATGTAGTTGAATTTGTTAAGTAATACGGAATACAAATCCGTGAAAACGAAAGGGTGGGAAAATATTTCCTTTCAATGGAACTTCTCAGCGGCCCATGTGAGCAAGAAAATCGTTTGCCGCCTGGAAGGATTCCTCGGCGTCCGTTCTGCTGACGATCAACCCCTTGCGGATGATGTGATCCCGACGTTTCGCGGACCGGATGAAGCTGTCCCAGAAGGGTTGCTCCTGGATTTCATCGCCCGTCAGGGATGTATATAAATCCCGGACCTTGTCATTGGCGAGATTGTACCCGTTCAGAACGCCGGCCACGGATTCTTCGAGAGATCGGATCCCCTTCCGGGCGAAGGAATCGGATAAGGTCCGTTCGATCGCGACCTCGCACGCCACATGCATCATGATCGTCGCGATGCCGCACAGCTTGTCGTCGTTCTTGTCGAGGAGAAACCTCGAGATGCTTAATAGTATCTGGGGATATGTGGCACCCTCGACATAACCCGTCGCAGGCCCGCCGATCGCCTCCGTCAGGAGGATCGAGTGCAGGTACCCTCCGGACGGGGAACTGCAATATTCACACGGATTGGATTGCTCGGGAACTTCACCGGTGATCGGCTGACCGCAAAAAGTGCAGGCGGCTCCGCTTTTTTCTCCGGTCATGGACTTATCCTCCCCAGATCATTGAGATGCCGGGAAAGGGGATCTCGTTCGTCGGTTGGAGAAGGTTCTCCGAAATCCGCATCTAAAAACGATGCGGCTCCGTTGACACAGGGAGAGGACGGGATGGCTTGGGGGTTCCAGGACACGCAACGTCTTTCGCCGTTGCGCGTCGCGCTCGTTGTCGTGGCGATCGCCGGTTGCGCGGCAGGTCCGGATTTCCGCCGGCCCGCTCCCCCGGCGGCCGCCTCGTACACGACGGAAGCTCTGCCGGTGGAGACGGCCGAAGCAAAGGGCGCCGGCGGCGCCCCCCAGCGGTTCATCCCCGGTCAGGAGATCCCCTCCCGGTGGTGGGCGCTGTTCCGTTCGGAAGCGCTGGACCGGTTGATCCGCCAGGCGCTGGCGGACAGCCCCACACTCGCCGCGGCGCATGCGAGGCTCCGGGAAGCGGAGGAGAACCGGCGGGCGCAGGCCGGCGCGCTCTGGCCGCGCGTCGACGGGAACGCATCGGTCGGGAGGCAGAAAGCCTCGGGCGCCTCGTTCGGGCAGCAGGCGATCGATACCACCCCCTTCACTCTCCACAGCGCATCGGTGAGCGTCTCGTACGCGTTCGACCTGTTCGGCGGGACGCGGCGCGAGCTGGAATCCTTGCAGGCGCTGGTGGAGTACCGGCGTTTCCAGCTGGAAGGCGCCTGGCTCACCCTCACCGCCAACCTGGTCACCACCGCGGTGGAGGAGGCGGCGCTCCGCGCGCAGATCCGGGCGACCAGGGAAATCGTGACGGCGGAAGAACGGCAACTGTCCCTGGTGGAGCAACGGTTCCTGCTCGGAGGAGGTTCCCATCCCGAAGTTCTCGCCCAGCACGCCCAGCTCGCCCAGACCCTGGCGACCCTGCCGCCGCTGGAAAAGCAGCTCGCCCAGACCCGCCACCGGCTGGCGGTTCTTGCCGGCAGGTTTCCCGGCGAGGCGGGAGCGCTCCCCGTGTTCGACCTCGAGGGGCTGAACCTGCCGCGGGAACTGCCGTTGAGCCTCCCTTCGTCGCTGGTGCGTCAGCGTCCGGACATCCGCGCCGCCGAAGAGCTTCTGCATGCCGCCTCCGCCCGGATCGGCGTGGCCACGGCGAACCTCTATCCGCAGATCACCCTGACAGGCAGTCTCGGTTCGGAGGCGTCCGGGATCCAGGACCTGTTCGGGAGCGGGACGTCCGTCTGGGGTCTCGGCGCCGGCGTGCTCCAACCCATCTTCAAGGGCGGGGAACTGTCCGCGAAACGCCGGGCCGCATTCGCCGTATACGAACAGGCCGAGGCGCAATACCGGATGACCGTCCTGCAGGCTTTCCAGGACGTCGCCGATGTGCTGCGCGCCCTGGAGCTGGATGCGCAAACGCTCAAGGCGCAGGCGGACGCCGAGGCGGCCGCGAAAGCCTCGCTCGACCTCGCCCGCGAGCGGTTCGAGCTGGGCGCGGCGAGCTATCTTACGCTGCTCAATGCCGAGCGCCGGCACCAGCAGGCGCGGATCGTCCTGGTCCAGGCGCAAGCGGCGCGGTTTTCCGACACCGCCGCGCTCTTCCAGGCGCTCGGCGGCGGGTGGTGGAAGGGAGCCGATCCACAATGAAGAAACGCATCCTGCTCGTCATCCTGGGACTGGTGGTCCTCACCGCCGCGCTTGCGGCCGTAAAGGCCCTGCAGATCGGCGCGATGATCGAACAGGGGAAGAAATCCGTTCCTCCGCCGGAGACCGTGACCACGGCCGTGGCGAATGCCGAATCGTGGGAGACGGCCTTGACGGCGATCGGATCCTTGAGCGCGGTCCAGGGGGTCACCGTGGCCGCCGAGCTGCCGGGGAAGGTGGTGAACATCGCCTTCGTGCCGGGAGCGAGGGGGGCGAAGGGGGACCTCCTGATCCGCCAGGACACCACCTCGGAAGAAGCCCAGCTTCCCGGCGCCGTGGCCCGGGCGGAGCTGACCCGGAGCGTCGTCGAGCGCAACGCCCGGATGCTGGAGAAACAGATCATTTCGCAGGCCGACTTCGACGCCGCCGTCGCCGACCACGAGCAGGCGATGGCGCAGGCCGCCGATATTCGCGCCACCATCGACAAGAAGACGATCCGCGCCCCGTTCAGCGGCCGTCTCGGCATCCGCCAGGTGAACCTCGGCCAGATCCTCCGCGAGGGAGACCCGGTCGTCACGCTGCAATCCATCGACCCGATCTACGTCGACTTCACCCTCCCCCAGCAGCAGATCGCGCAGTTGCGCACCGGCTTGCCGGTCCGGGTGACGTGCGACGCCCTGCCCGGCTCGACGATCGTCGGACGCATCACGGCAGTGAACCCGCTGGTGGACGTCGAGACCCGGAACATCCGGGTTCAGGCGACGGTGGCGAACCGGACGGAAAAGCTCCTGCCCGGGATGTTCGTCAACGCGGCGGTCGGCCTCCCGGTCCGGCAAAAGGTCCTGGCCATTCCGGCCACGGCCGTGCTCTACGCTCCCTACGGCGACTCGGTCTTCGTCGTCGCCGACGAGAAGGAGGGAAAGGGGAAGGCGCTGCGCCAGCAGTTCGTGCGGCTCGGCGAGAAGCGCGGCGACTTCGTCGCCGTCGCCGGCGGGCTGAAGGCGGGGGACAACGTCGTCAGCACCGGCGTCTTCAAGCTGCGCAACGGCCAGGCGGTGGTGGTGGACAACCGGCTCGCCCCGCCGTTCCGGGAGAATCCCGAACCCGAGAACAACTGACCGATGAAATTCACCGACCTCTTCATCCGCCGGCCCGTCCTGGCCCTGGTCGTCAACCTGCTCATCCTCATCGCGGGGCTGCAGGCGATCCGGACCCTCAACGTCCGCCAGTATCCGCGCAGCGAGAACGCGACGGTGACCGTCACCACCGTGTATATCGGCGCCAGCGCGGACCTGGTGCGCGGATTCATCACGTCGCCCCTGGAGCGCGCCATCGCGGCCGCCGACGGGATCGAATACATGGAATCGCAAAGCGCCCTCGGCCTCTCCACGATCAATGTGCGCCTCCGGCTCAACTACGATTCGACCAAGGCCCTCGCCGAGATCGGGTCCAAGGTGGACCAGGTGCGCCGGGACCTCCCCCCGGAGGCGGAGGTCCCGGTCATCAACGTCGAGTCGGCCGACAGCCGGTTCGCCTCGGCCTACCTGAGCTTCAGCTCCGACATCCTGCAGCAGAACGAGATCACCGACTACCTGGTGCGCATCGTCCAGCCCCGCCTTTCCGCCATCCCGGGGGTGCAGCGGGCAGATGTCCTTGGCGCCCGCACCTTCGCCATGCGGATCTGGATCAAGCCGGACCGGATGGCTGCCCAGGGCATCAGCCCGGCCCAGGTCCGGCAGGCCCTGGCCGCCAACAACTTCCTGGGCGCCATCGGCCGAACCAAGGGGGCGTACATCCAGGTCAACCTCACCGCCGACACCAACCTCCGCACGGTCGAGGAGTTCAAGCGCCTGGTGGTGCGCCAGCGGAACGGGACCATCGTGCGATTGGGCGACATCGCCGACGTGGTGCTGGGGGCGGAGGATTACGACGCCGAGGTCCGGTTTTCCGGGCAGACCGCGGTATTCATGGGGATATGGCCGCTACCCAACGCCAACTCCCTCGACGTCATCCAGCGGGTGCGGACGGAGATGGATTCGATCCGGGGCGACCTGCCGATCGGCCTTTCGGCCCGCGTCGCCTACGACGCCACCAACTACATCTCCAACGCCATCCGGGAAGTCCTGAAAACCCTCGGCGACACGCTGCTGATCGTCATGGTCGTCATCTTCCTCTTCCTCGGCTCCTTCCGTTCGGTCCTGATCCCCGTGGTGGCGATCCCGGTCTCGCTGGTCGGCGGCGTCTTCCTGATGCAGGTCTTCGGATTCACCGTGAACCTGCTCACCCTGCTGGCCATCGTCCTTTCGGTCGGTCTCGTGGTCGACGACGCCATCGTGGTGGTGGAAAACGTGGAACGCCACCTGCGCGGCGGGAAATCGCCCCTGGAGGCCGCCCTGACCGGCGCCCGCGAGCTGGTCGGCCCGATCATCGCCATGACCGTCACCCTGGCGGCGGTCTACCTTCCCATCGGCCTGCAGGGAGGGTTGACCGGCGCGCTCTTCCGCGAGTTCGCCTTCACCCTGGCGGGAGCGGTCGCCATCTCCGGGATCGTGGCCCTGACCCTGTCGCCGGTCATGTCGGCCCGGCTGCTCAAACCCGGCATCAGCGAGGGAGGCCTCGCCGGCCGCATCACCCGCGACTTCGAACGGCTGAAAAACGCGTACGGCCGCCGTCTCGACGCCACGCTGGCGGCGCGCCCCGCGGTCTACGCGGTCTGGATCGTGGTGTCCATCCTCGCCGTGCCGATGTTCATCATGTCCGCCAAGGAGCTGGCGCCGACGGAGGACCAGGGGGTCATCTTCGGAATCCTCGACGCCTCCGCCAATTCCACGCTCGACCAGAACAGCCTCTACGCCGCGGAGGTCAACCGGATCTTCCGGAACGTGCCGGAAAACGACTTCACCTTCCAGATCACCTTCCCCAACTCCGGGTTCGGGGGCGGAGTCTTCAAACCATGGGACGAGCGGGATCGCACCGTGTTCGATATCCTGCCCGTCGTCCAGCAGGAGCTGCAAAAGATCCCCGGGATCCGCATCTTCCCGGTGACCCCGCCGGCCCTTCCCGGCGGCGGGGATTTTCCGGTCGAATTCATCCTCGCTTCGACGGCAGATACGGCGCAGATCCTCGAATTCGCCAACCAGCTGCAACTGAAGGCGATGCAGAGCAAGATGTTCGCTTTTCCGCCGGTGATCGACGTAAAGCTCGACCAGCCCCAGTCCGAGTTCGTCATCGACCGGGACAAGGTGGCCTCCATGGGCGTCAACCTGGAGCAGATCGGCGGCGACCTCGGCGGTCTGGTCGGCGGCAATTTCGTCAACCGCTTCGAAATCTCCGGTCGCAGCTACAAGGTCATTCCGCAGATCCGGCGGATCGATCGTCTCAACCCCGCCCAGCTCAAGGAGATCCACGTCACCGGTCCGAACGGAGGACTGGTCCCGCTCAGCACCGTGGCCACCCTGCGCGAATCGGTCGTGCCCCGCTCGCTCAACCGTTTCCAGCAGCTGAACGCGGTCAAGATCAGCGGCGTGGCCGTCCGGCCGCTGGACGAGGCGCTGCGCTACATGGAGGACGAAGCGGCCAAGATCCTGCCCAAGGGCTACGTCATCGACTACACCGGCGAGTCCCGCCAGCTCCGTACCGAGGGGAACAAGTTCCTGCCCGCCTTCAACCTGGCCATCATCCTGATCTTCCTGGTGCTGGCGGCCCAGTTCAACAGCTTCCGGGACCCGTTCGTCATCCTTGCGGGATCGGTGCCGCTGGCCATGTTCGGCGCGCTCCTCTTCACGTTCCTGAAGATGCCGGACCCGAACGTTCCCTTCTGGACCAGCGGCTGGACCACCACCCTCAACATCTACTCGCAGGTCGGCCTGGTGACCCTGGTCGGGCTGGTGTCCAAGAACGGCATCCTGATCGTCGAATTCGCCAACCGGCTGCAGCTCGAGGGCCTGTCCAAGCAGGAGGCCGTGCGCCAGGCGGCCATGATCCGCCTGCGCCCGATCCTCATGGTCAGCGCCGCCACCATCGGCGGCCACTTCCCGCTGACCCTGGTCACCGGCGCCGGCGCCGCCGCCCGGAACTCCATCGGCCTGGTGCTGGTCGGCGGCATGTTCATCGGCACCCTCTTCACCCTGTTCGTCGTACCCTCCATCTACATGCTGATCGCCCGCGACCACGGGAAGGACCGGGAGCGCGACGCGGCTTGAAGATTATTTGCATTTCCCGGCGGAATCACATCCATGGCAATAGCCCTTCTTCTTCCAGAGGGACCGGTAAAGGAGATAGAACGCTCCTCCCACGATCAACCCGATCAGCACGAAATCGACGATTCCCATTTCATCCTCCTATTCCGAAGAGCTTCCCGCCCTGATAAACGATGAAGGCCACGCTCCAGGCCAGGATCGTCTGGTAAACGAAGGCGACCCCGAACCACTTCCATGTGCCGAACTCGTGCTTGAAGGCCGCGGCGGCCACCACGCACGGCATGTACAGCAGGACGAACGCCATGAAGGCGTATGCGCTCAGAGGAGTGAACGACTTCGCCACGACGGAGCGAAGCGTCGCCTCCTCCTCCTTCTCCTCCGCCTTGAGACTTGTGATCCCGACGGTCGAGATGACGTTCGTGAAGGCCTCCCTGCCCGCCGACGCGAACGACGTCCCGATCTCCCGGAGGTCCTCGAAGAACGTGGGGGCCGGCCCCTCCGGTTTCTTCTCCGTCTCCCTCACGTAGATCTCCCCCATCGTGCCGACGACGATCTCCTTCGCGATGACGCCCGCGATCAGCGACGAGGAGGCCTCCCAGTTCCCGAACCCGAGCGGCGCGAACACCGGGGCGATCGCGCTTCCCACCTTCCCCAGGTAGGAGTCCTTTTTGTTCTCCACTCCCCAGGGGAGGTTGAGGAGGAACCACACCAGCACGGAAACCGCCAGGATGTAGGTCCCCGCCTTGATCAGGAAGTGCTTCCCTTTCTCCCAGGTGTGGATCGCAAGGCTCCTGCCGGAAGGCATCCGGTACGGGGGAAGCTCCATGATGAACATGGGCGATTCCCCCCGGAACAGGGTCCTCTTGAAGAGGATGCCCATCAGGACGGCCAGGACGATCCCCATGACATAGAGGGACCAGAGCACCGTCCCGGATTGCGCGGAGAAGAAAGCGCCGACGAAGAGGATGTACACCGGCAACCTGGCGCCGCACGACATCAAGGGGATGAGGAGGGCGGTCAGCGCCTTGTCCCTCGGGTTTTCCAGCGTCCGGGTCGCGTAGATCGCGGGCACGTTGCATCCGAACCCGAGGATCATGGGGATGAAGGACTTGCCGTGCAGCCCCATGCTGTGCATGGCCCGGTCCATCACGAAGGCGGCCCTTGCCATGTAGCCGCTCCCCTCCAGGAACGTGATGAAGAACATCATGGCGAAGATGACCGGCACGAACACGAGGACCGATCCCACCCCGGCGATCACCCCTTTCGTCATCAGGGAAACGAGCCAGTCGGGGCCGTGGAGGAGGTTCGTCGACGCTTCGATCCACCTCGTCAACGGCCCGTTGATCGCGCCGTCGAGCCAGTCGGCGAACGGCGCGGACAGATCGAAGGTCATCTTGAAGACGAACCACATGGCGGCGAAGAAGATGGGGATGCCGAGGAACCGGTTCAGGACGACCCGGTCGATCTTCTCGGTCATTTCCGTTTTCCGGACGGAAGGTCTTTGAAGGACCTCACGGGTCAGGCCCGCGGCAAGGGAATAGCGCGCGTCGGCCATGAGAGACTCCAGGTCCTCGCCGTGGGCCTCCCGTAAATGGCCGACCGCGTCCTTCATCAGGGAATCGACGCCGGAGATGTTCGCCTCCGCCAGGACGCGGCGGTCGCCCTCCATCAGCTTGAGGGCCAGCCATCTCCGGGGATACCTTTCGACAAGGGCGGGATGGCGGTCCACGATCCCGGCCGTGAGCATCTTCACGGCGGCCTCGATATCTTCGCCGTAGCTCTGGCTCCTCGGGAGGCTCCGGGACCCCTTCGCGATCGCCCCGGTGACCGCCTCCAGCAGATCGTTCATTCCGGTTTTCCGGGTGGCCACGGTGGGGACCACCGTTACTCCCAGCGCCGCCTCCATCGCCTTGACGTCGATCTTGTATCCCTTCTTTTCCGCCTCATCGTAGATGTTCAGGGCCACGATGACCGGTATCCCCAGCTCGAGCAGTTGCAACGTGAGGTAAAGGTTTCTCTCGAGGTTGGTCGCGTCGACCACGTCGACGATGATGTCCGGCCGGTCGTGCACCAGGAAATCCCTTGCGATGATCTCTTCCTCCGTATAGGGGCTGAGACTGTAGGTGCCGGGCAGGTCGATCAACGCGATGCGTTGCCCCCGATGTTCGAGGGCGGCTTCCTTTTTCTCCACGGTCACGCCGGGCCAGTTGCCCACATGCAACCGCGTCCCGGCGAGGGAATTGATCAGGGTGGACTTCCCCGAGTTGGGATTGCCGGCCACCGCGACGCGGAGGACCGCGGTCTCCACGACGGGGAACGAACGGGCGGCGGTCGGTGCCGTCATTTCGGGTCCTCCAGCAAAATCCCCTCCGCCTCTTTTTTCCTCAAGGAGAGGTTGTAGTTTTTCACGGTGATCTCGATGGGGTCTCCGAGGGGAGCCACCTTTTCCACCGTGATCTCCTCGCCGACCAGGACCCCCATGTCCATGAGCCTTCTCCTCAAGGGCCCGATCGCGCCCATCTTCGCGATCCTCCCCTTTTCGCCCGGTTTCAGCATCGCCAGGTTCATCCGTCCTTCCTCCTCACCATGATCTTCATCGCCATGGTGCGCCCCATGGCGATCCTCGCCTCGTCGATTTTGACCAGGAGGGCCCCGCCCCCCTCGTTGCTCAGCATTTCGATCGTTTTGCCGGGCCGTATCCCCATGTCCTCGATACGGACGGTGGACCCTTTCCGGCAGCCCGTCCCTGCGGAATCGCGATGGCACGGCCGGAGAGCGTGGCTGCCGCCCGGGACCTTGTCCACGACCTCGCCCTTCTCGCCGCTTCCCAGCAGCCCCAGAGGAAACATCGCTCCACCCCCTTTAGAACGTGGCTTGAAACTGCGCATAAACGTAATGGATGTCCTTGCCGCTCCCGGCGGCGTCCTTGAAGAAGTCGCCGGTGAAGAACCGGTTCCCGCTGAGCAGCACCGAGATGTTTTCCTTGATCTTGCAGGTCAAGATCAGGTTCGTCTCGATGCCGATCTCCCTGCTGAACCCGGCCGGGACCTTGACAGCCCGGAAGTAGTGCCCGTCCAGGGACAGGTTCAGCTTTTCCGTGAGATCGACCCCTCCGCCGGCCGTAAACACATGGAGTCCGCTTGCCGCCGAATCCCCGACGACGATCCCGCTGAGCTCCCCGATGACGTTCATGTCGCCGATCAGGGAAGTGTCGTTGTTGGGGTTGTGGAACTCCGTGAACTTCCCCTCCTCCGGGTCCCCGTCGCCGGAACCGTACGCGTACGCAAGGAAGACCGTTCCCGGATACCGCCCCGGTGCGGGATCGATGGTCAAGTCCGCATGGCCGCCGTAGGCGCTGATGTGGTTGTGGGTCCCTCCGTCCAGGTTCTTCCTGCCGAACTGGTACACCGGTTCCACTTCGAACGTCACCCCTTTGACGAGCTTGCCCGTGAGCCGGGTCCCCACCGAGTAGTTCACCTCGTGGTCCCCGCCCACGTGCGTTTCCCCGGCCCCGCCGGTGTCGCGAAAACCGTACAGATCGACCGAAAGGGCCTCCTTGGGCGTAAAGGTCGCGTAGACCCCGTAGAGCTTTCCTTCGATTCCGCCGGCCCATTTCTTCACGTATCGCCCGCCGAACAGGTCGATCGCGAGATGGTCCACCGGATGGAGCACCGCCTTCGCCGCGTCGAAGGCCAGTCCGTCGTAGAACGTGTCGGCGCCGAGAAGGAAGGTGCTGCCGTAGACAAGCTCCTGCCGCCCGGCCTTGAGGGAGACTCCTCTCACGCCGGGCACGACGCCTTCCACGTACCCCTGGTACAGGCTGAACAGCGAAAAATCCCTGTCATCGTAAAAGGCGTACCACTGCCCTTCCACGAGGGCGGTGAGATTCTCCGAAGGCGCCATGGTGACCGAGGGCCGAAGGCGGAACAGGATCCGCCCTTCGTCGTTCCCCGGCGTGAAGGAGAAGTTCCCGAGACTGAAGTTGCCCGTCGCTTCCGCCCGCACCAGGGAGTCCAGCCCCAGCTTCACCGGGGGAGGCGCTTCCTGCGCCGCGGACGATACGCCGGCAAGAATCGAAAGGACGAAGACGGTCCACAGGATTCTCTTCCACATCATCAGTTGACCCCTTTCCCCATCCTTGAGGTCAGCCGGGCTTCCGGTCCGTTGAACACTTTCAGGGAGATGCCGAACCTCTCGGCCTCCATGACGTAGCACCGCTCCAGCCGATCCATCCTTCCGATCAGTGCGACGCACATGTCCTCGCCCCCCTTCCCTTGGCATTGCTGAGCATTCGTTCCATTTCGTAAGGATGAGCACACGTTTCATTCATGGAAGAAAAAAAATCACTCCAAGGTGACGTGCTTGATGCACTCTTCCATGAGGTTCCGGATATGGTCGTCGTCGAGGGAATAAAAGGCGATCTTGCCTTCCTTGCGGTATTTCACGAGGCGCTGGCCGCGCAGGAGCCGCAACTGGTGCGAGATCGCAGAGCCGGAAAGGCCCAGCAGGCGGGCCAGGTCGAACACGCAGAGCTCCTCGCCGGCAAGGGCGGAGATGATCCGCACGCGGGTGGGGTCGCTCAAGGTCCCGAAGGTCTCGGCAAGCGCCCGGACCATCCGGTCGCTCGGCATGGCCTTCCGGGCGGCGCGCGCGCTCTCGCCGTCGATGAACTCCGTCTTTTTCGCTTCGACGCCGTTGTGTGTCATGGCCGGTGAACCCAATGTGTGGGGCTCCTGAAATGAAATGGTTGTTCACATGTACCACCCATTTGTCAAGAGTGTCAAGAAAAATATTCCGGCGGGATATAAACTGAAACCGGGACAGGAATCCACCGCGCGCCGTGCGCGCCATCCCCGGAGGTGCGCATGAACCGGAAGATCGATGAGCTGATCGAAGCCGTCCGGACGCTCGAAGAGGAGCTGGAGGCCGAATTCCGGAGGAGACGGGAGGAGTTCCACTTCACCGTCGAAGCCCGGCGGGTCCGCTTCGCCGAGGAGCTGATCCTTCAGCACCGGCGTCTGAAGGTGGGGCTTGCCCGCTACCTCCGCGAATCCCGGCCGCTGGTCGTCCTCACGGCGCCGGTCATCTACGCCGGGATCGTCCCCCTCCTCCTCCTGGACCTCTTCGCCTCCCTCTACCAGGCGATCTGCTTCCCGGTCTACGGCATCCCGAAGGCCCGCCGGGGGGACTACCTGGTCTTCGATCGCGACGACCTCCCCTACCTGAACGCGATCGAGAAGATCCATTGCGCCTACTGCTCCTACGCCAACGGGCTCGCGGCGTGGCTCCGGGAGATCGCGGCGCGCACCGAGCAGTACTGGTGTCCGATCAAGCACGCCCGGCGGATCCGCGACGCTCACTCCCGCTACCCGCGTTTCTTCGAGTACGGGGACGCCGAGAGTTACCGGAAGGGGCTGGAGCGCCTTCGGAAGGAGTACGGACAGGGCGGCGAAACCGGAAAAAGTTGATCGGCGTTGAGATTCGGAGGCAATGCGATGTCCACCCTGAAGGCACGTTACGAGTCGGTCAGAAGCGGTTTCGAGATCGCGGATATCGGGTTCTTCCTCCTTCGGCTCATCGCGCTGGCCGGCACCGTCGGCTGGCTCCTCGTCGCATCCGTCCCCCCGGAAACCGTGTCGACCTTCCTGTGGATCGCGGGATTCTTCCTCTCCTACGGCGTATCGGGCTACACGCTCCTGTTTCTCCGATTCGACAGGAAGAGGGACATCTACAGGGCGCTTCTCCTGTTCGACCTTGCCTTCGTCTACCTCCTGATCGTACATTCCGGGGGATTTGCCAGCGATTTCTACCCGGGCTTTTACCTGCTCACCGCCTTGCATGCCTTCTATTTCGGCTATCGCACCGGCCTTGTGGTGGCCGCGGTGTGCACCGTGATCTACTTCCTCGCAGGCTTCCGCGTCTCGGCAATCGAACCGATCGACTTTCTGCTCCGTACGTCTTTCCTTTATCTCATCGCACTCCCGATCGGTCTGCTCTCGGCGATCCTTCGCGCGGACAAGGAGAAGATCGAATCGCTCAACCGGGACCTGGCCGGGTCGCTGGAAACCATGAAGGAACTCCAAGGGAAGATCATGGAAGCGGAAAAGTTATCGGCCCTCGGAAGGCTCACGGCCAACGTGGCCCATGAGATCCGAAACCCCCTGACGGCGATCGGCGGATTCGCAAAACGCCTGGAGAAGCGCCTCCCGGAGACGACCCCGGAAAAAGAGTACGCGAAGATCGTCGTCGGTGAAGTGGCGCGGCTTGAACGGATCCTTCGGGACACGCTGACCTTTTCCCGGGAGGCGAGGTATCATCTCCAATACGCGGACATGAACCGGCTTCTCGCCAGGACGGAAGCGGAGTTCGGGGAAATCCGCAGGGAGAAGCGCCTGCTCCTCGCGGTTCGCCCGGCGCCGGGCCTGCCGCCCTGCATCGTCGACGAAGACCAGATCCGGCAGGCGCTCGACAACCTGGTGACGAACGCGATCGACGCGATGACCGATGGCGGAACACTGACCCTGGCGACAAGAACGGCTTGCGAGAACGGGACCCACTACGTGGTCATCGATGTTTCCGATACGGGGCCGGGCATCTCGGCCGACCTTGTCAAGAGGATCTTCGAACCCTTCTATTCCACCAAGGAGACCGGCCACGGCACGGGCCTGGGCCTCTCCATCTGCAAGAAAATCATGGAGGAGCACCGCGGATCGATCCGGGTGTCCGCCGCGCCGGGCGGAGGCACGACGTTCAGCCTCTACCTCCCTTATCTTCCGGTGGATGAGATCTTCAAGGCGCAGTGCTGGGAAGTCATCGGGTGCGGAGTGGAAAAATCCGGGAATGCGGCGGAAATGTGTCCGGCCTTCCCGAATTACGGGCGAATCTGCTGGTCCGTGGCCGGCACATTATCCGAGACGAAGGTTTATTGCCCCGTGGCGGAAAAGGTAAGGGATTGCCGCAAGTGCGCGTTCTACGAAATCGTCAAGCCTTCATGTCCCCCCGGGTAGAAACTTCGATTGACCGCCAATGTTCCCTGCTTCCCGTCGGCGGGCGACTCGGAACGGCGCAATACGGACACCCGGACGGCCGGCCGATCTTCTACTTCCACGGCTTGCCCGGATCGCGGTTGGAAGCGTCCCTTGCCGGCCGCGTCGCGAACGATCTGGGAGTTCGCATCGTCTCGTTCGATCGCCCCGGCATGGGCCTTTCCCCTTTCCGTCGGGAACGGAAAATATCCGATATCTCCTTCGATGCGGAACACCTGGCCGACGCGCTCGGCATCGGGCAATTTTCCGTCCTGGGGGTCTCCGGAGGAGCGCCGTATGCGCTCGCATGCGGCATCCGGTTGCGCGAGAGGGTGACCCGAATCGGACTTGCGTGCCCCGCCGGACCGTTTGCCGACCGGCGGTACCGATCCGTGTTGGATCGAAAACTGAACATCGCTCTTTTCCTGGCCGTCCACGCTCCTTCCTGGTTCGGAAGACTGCTCCGCAAGGGATCGCGATACATGATGTCGGATCCCGAAGGATTTCTCCTTCGAATGGCGGGACATGCCGGTTCCCCGGACCGTGAGGTCATCCTGGCCAACCGGTCTCTCCTCTCCGCCAACCTCAGGGAAGCGTTCCGGGACGGTGAGGCGGGAGCGGTGCGCGATGCCGAGCTGCTCTTCCAGCCATGGGGGTTCCAGCCATCGGAAACGGCGCAATCCGTGTTCCTCTGGCACGGGGGGAGGGATCGGACCATCCCCCAAGGCGTCGGGATCCGGCTATCCGAAGAGATCCCGCGCTGCCGTTCCTTCTTCCCGCGGGATGAAGGTCATTTTTCCCTGCCGATCGGTCGGGCGAGGGAGATTTTTTCCACCCTGGCCATGGGGACCTGATCCCGTTTTCATGCCTCCCGGGCAGGACATGGACCGTACATCGCGTCCCCGTCCTGCCCGGCATCCAAACCCTGGTCATTCCTCCAGGAGGAACGTCACCATCAGGTCCACCCGGTACTGGGCGATCTTCCCGTCCCTGACGATCACCTTCTGCTCCTTGACCCAGGCACCCTGGACGTTCTTCAAGGTTTTCGATGCGCGGTCGATCCCCACGGCGATGGCATCTTCGAAGCTTTTCGTCGACGCCGCCGTGATTTCGACCACTTTCCCTACGTGAAGACCCGTCTCCATCTTGAGGGGCATGACTCCTCCTTTGCACTCCGGGACGCCGGAGGGCTTTCTTCCGTCAATGGTCGCCGGGATTGACGGAAGCACGAGGCCGGTTGACGGGACGCCATTTGTATACTGTGTACAATATACAAACATCCTTCGGGCGATTCAAGCCCTGCCCCGGGAGGGATGCGGGCGGGGATGAAGCGGGCCGGTACAATGGTTCACAGGGAAGAAAGGGGGGCGCTTGACGGAATTCGTCGAGATCGACGGAAGTGTCGGAGAAGGCGGGGGGCAGGTCCTGCGGACGACCCTGAGCCTGTCCTGCATCACGGGGAAGCCGGTCCGGATCTTCAACATCCGAAAGAACCGACCGAAGCCGGGACTGATGCGCCAGCACCTCATCTCGGTGAAAGCCCTCGCCCGGATCGCGGGAGCGGAAGCGCGGGGGACGGAGCCGGGCTCGCTGGAGATCTTCTTCCGTCCGGGACCGGTGACCGCGGGCGAGTACCTCTTCGAAATCGGCACGGCAGGATCCGTCACGCTCCTGTTCCAGTCCCTCCTTCCCCCCCTGCTCTTCGCGAAGGCTCCTTCGCGGCTCGTTTTGACCGGGGGGACGCACGTCCCGTTCAGCCCGTCCTTCGATTATCTCCGCGACGTCTTTTCCCCTTTGCTGGCGCGAATCGGCGTGCGAGTTTCCTGCGAAATCGAACAGTACGGTTTCTATCCCCGGGGAGGCGGAAAGATCACGGCCCGGGTCGCTCCCGCCGAGGAGATCCGCGGCGTCGACCTGAGGGAGAAAGGGGCGGTCTTGTCCGTTACCGGTCGTTCCTGCGTGGCGAACCTGCCCCTCTCGATCGCGGAACGCCAGCGGAAAGCGGCGATCGGCCCGCTGGCGGCACACTCCCCCGTCATCGATACGGCGACCGTCCCGTCCCCCGGGAAAGGGACATTTCTCTTCATCAAGGTCGATACCGAAGCGGGATCGGCGGGCTTCTCCGCGCTGGGTGCGATCGGGAAGCGCGCGGAGGACGTCGGGCTGGAAGCCGCCCGGGATGCGCTCGCGTATATCGAATCCCGAGCCGTCCTGGATCCCCGCCTCGCCGACCAGCTCGTCCTGTTCCTCGCCCTCTCCAAAGGACCCTCCACGTTCACCACGTCGCAGGTGTCGAACCACCTTGTCACCCATCTTCACGTGGTCCGGCACATGCTCGGAACACGCTTCGAGATCGATGGATGCGTCGGAAAACCTGGGACGGTCCGGCTGACCCCCTGACCGGTGGTATCTCCCGGACCTACCGGACGAATGTCAAGGAGATCGTCGCGTTCTTTAGACCGCTTCCATGGTTGAGGGAGGCTTCGGTGAAATGTTATACGTGACGCTGACGACGCCGGGCACCTCCCGCAATATCTGGCGGGCGAGCTGATCAAGGATTTCGAACGAGAGTTTGGTCGGTGTCGCAGTCCGCGCATCGATGCTGTCCCAGCAGCGCACCTCGATCTGCTGACCGAAATCCCGCTTGCCGTCGCGCATGCCGGTCACACGGTCGTCATGAAGGATCGCCATATACTGAAAGGCTCCGGTTTCCTTCAGCAACCGCTCGACAACGACCGTTGCCTTGCGGACCGTCTCGATGCGCTCCGGGGTCGCCTCGCCTATCACGCGTGCCGAGAGCGCCGGCCCCGGAAACGGGATGCGCTCGAACAGCTCCGCCGGCAGCCCGAGAGCCATGCCGATCTTTCTCACGCCGTCTTTGCGAAGCCGAACGATCGGTTCGATGATGCGGTAGCCGAAAGCCTCCTGCGGGTCGATCCCGAGCTGCTCGATGACATTGTGCTGCCGCTTGATCCCCGCGACGGTCTCCTCGACATCGGTCAAAATCGTTCCCTGTAGAAGGCACTTCGCTCCGCTTGCGTTGACGATGCGACCGAGCACGTTTCGGTAGAACACCCGGGTAATGGCCTCGCGCTTCTCTTCCGGGTCCGTGATTCCCTTCAGGGACGAGAAGAACTCCTTGCGGGCATCGACGATGCGGACCGTGACCCCGAGCTTTCGAAAGACCCCCGCGACCTGGCCGGCCTCTCCTTCACGCATAAGGCCGCTTTCGATGAAGACGGTCTCCAGTCGACTTCCCAAAGCTCTATGCCCGAGCATCGTGACCGTAGACGAATCGACGCCCCCCGACAGGGCGTTGATCGCTGTTCCATCCCCAACGGCGTTCTTGATCTCCATGACTTTCTCATTGATGAAGCGCTCTGCGTCCAGCCCCTGGGCGGTGATCTCCTCGATCATATTGCAGCCTCCTTTTCCGCCGCCGAGCCGGAACAGGGATCAGCCGGAACAGGGATCGTAGCGGGATCCGTCCTTTTGTTAAATAATACTCCGATGACCACGATTTTCGGGGCGCACGTATAACGGCTTTCCGGCCGGTGGCCAGGCGGAAAAAATGACACGACCGTTGTTGCCGAAGCGGTTGATCGAGTCGCTCGGGGGAATGTATTCCCGCGAACTCGGGATCGATCCGTCCCGAGGGGATTCCGGCAAGATCTTCCGATGGTTCCTCGCCTGCAAGCTGATGGGCGCACGGATTTCCACACGGAACGCACTCGGAACGTACAAGGAATTCGAGCGCCGGGGAGTCGTCACGCCTGGGAGGATCCGGCAGACGGGATGGGATGGTCTCGTGGAGATTCTCGACGCAGGCGGTTACGCGCGTTACGACTTCTCCACCGCCACCAAGCTGCTCGCGATCACGGACGATCTGCTGCGACGGTACCATGGCGATCTCAACGTCCTGCACGAGGAGGCAACCGACCCGCGTGACCTGGAGGATCGCATCAAGGGCCTGGGGAAGGGAATCGGGGATGTGACGACCAACATCTTCCTCCGGGAGCTGCGCGGCGTGTGGGCGAAAGCGAGGCCTGCTCTTTCCCCCCTGGTCCTTCTCTCCGCAGGAAATCTGGGCCTCCTTGTCCCGGAGCAGGACCCTGCGCAATCCCTGGAGCGTTTCTGGCGCCGGAGAAAAACGCCGGGATATGACTTTCGGGACTTCGAGGCGGCGCTTCTGCGGCTGGGAAAGGATTACTGCAAGACATCGCGATGCGAGGCCTGTCCGTTACACGATCTCTGCGGGGCTGATGTAATATCGATCGCGATGGCCAAAAGAAAGGGAAGGGATTCCAATGGACGTACTTGAGGCGATCAAGGGCCGCAGAAGCATTCGCCGCTTCAAGAATTCTCCGCTTCCTTCGTCACTTCTTTCGGCGCTCGAAGATAGCCTCCTCGAGGCGCCAAGCGCGGGGAATCTCCAATCCCGGAGGTTCTATTTCGTCTTCCGGGGCGAGACCGGGAGGCAGATCGCAAGAGCCGCTTATCATCAGGATTTCATCCAAGATGCGCCCCTCGCCGTCGTCTGCTGTGCAAATATGAAGCTCGCAAGTCATTACGGCGAGAGGGGTAGAACGCTCTATTGCCTCCAGGATGTCGCCGCAAGTATTGAGAACTTGATGCTCGTGGCATACTCCTTCGGGCTCGGCACCGTATGGGTCGGGGCGTTCGACGAAACGGAAGTGAGCAAGATATTGAGCTTGCCCGATTACATTCGGCCGGTGGCGATAGTCCCCGTCGGGTACCCCGATGAAAATCCACCCTCTCCCGGAAGGGTCGGGAGGGAACACGCGATTTCCCATGTTCGATAGCACCGCGATGCGGTTCTCCGCCCGATCGATTGTATTCCACGGATCGAAACTTCGCCCCGTTGGCGGGCTTCGAACCTGACGGGAGGGAGATATCGTGTCCGCTGCGCTGGTGACCGGGGCGACCTCGGGCATCGGCAACGCCTTCGCGAGGCGGTTGGCCGCCGATGGGCACGGGCTGGTCCTCGTCGCCCGGAACGTCGCACGCCTGGAGGAGGTGGCCAGGGACCTGCGTGATCGGCATGCCGTGGAGGTGGAGGCGCTCGCCGCGGATCTTTCCGACCGGGACGATCTCGAGCGCGTGGCCGATCGCCTGCGCGATGATACCCGGCCCGTCGACGTCCTGGTCAACAACGCGGGGTATGGATTGGGGAAATCGTTCCTTGCCGGTCACCTGTCCGAGGAGGAGCGGATGCTCGACGTCCTGGCCCGCGCCGTCCTCGTGTTGACCCGCGCCGCCGCGCCCGGCATGGCCACCCGGGGCAGGGGGACCATCATCACGGTGTCCTCGGTCGCCGGGTTTTTCCCCGGGGGCACCTACGGGGCCGCCAAGGCGTGGGCGACGGCGTTCACCGCGTCGCTGGCGGGAGAATTGGCCGGCACCGGCGTCACCGCCACGGCGCTGTGCCCCGGATACGTGCATACCGAGTTCCACGAGCGGGCGAAGAAGAACACGTCGCATCTTCCGGAATGGGCCTGGCTGGACGCCGACCGGGTGGTCGACGATTGCCTGGCCGACGTCCGCCGGGGGCGGGCGGTCAGCGTGCCGAGCCTGCGGTACAAGACGGCGGTCTTCTTCCTGCGGCGCATTCCGCTGCGCCTTGTCGGCGTCCTCGCCGCGCGGCGGGCCGCGACGGTTGCGAGGGGGAAAGGAGTGCCATGATGCAACGACGGCTGTCGGTCCTTCTCCTCGTCCTCGCGTTGGCCGCCGGAGCTGGGCTCTCCTCGGCGGAAGAACCTTCGATCCGGGAGTACCGCGTCCCGGCAGGCTCCCATCCTCACGACGTGGCTCCCGCGCCGGACGGAAGCGTCTGGTACACGGCCCAGAACGCCGGAGCATTGGGCCGGCTCGATCCGGCCACGGGGTCGACGCGCCACATCTCCCTGGGTCCGGGATCGAGTCCCCACGGTGTGATCGTCGGCCCGGACGGGGCGCCGTGGGTCACGGACAGCGGACGGAACGCGATCATCCGCGTGGATCCCTCCACGGAGAAGATCTCGGTTCATCCCCTCCCGAAGGAGCGCGGCGGCGCCAACCTCAACACGGCCGCTTTCGACGGGCGCGGGATCCTCTGGTTCACCGGCCAAAACGGCGTCTACGGGCGACTCGATCCGCGCACGGGGCGGATCGATGTCTTCGACGCTCCCGGGGGCCGAGGGCCTTACGGCATGGCGGCCGCACCCGACGGGAGCATCTACTACGCCTCCCTCGCAGGGAACCACGTGGCCCGGATCGACACGGCGACGGGGGCCGCCACGGTGATCGATCCTCCCACTTCCCGGCAGGGCGCCCGCCGGGTCTGGTCCGATTCGAAGGGACGGATCTGGGTGAGCGAGTGGAAGGCCGGGAAGGTCGGAGCGTACATCCCGGCACCGGGAAATGGCGGGAATGGCGCCTCCCGGGGGATTCGCCCCGGGCCTACGCGGTCTACGTGGACGAGACGGACCGGGTCTGGGTGAGCGACTTCGGAGCGAACGCCCTCGTCCGGTTCGACCCGGAAAAGGAGTCCTTCCGGACCTTCCCGCTTCCATCCCGGGGGGCTCGC